>FWPV01000841.1_pt1 | contig 91904 bp, 78 predicted proteins | sample 2228371 | NCBI WGS metagenome assembly FWPV01 (sample SAMEA103939776, study PRJEB20133) | metagenome
AACAATTAAAACTAACACTGGACACTTAAAGGCCCCGCTTGTGCTAACAAATTACAACCTCATTTTGGAAGATTTATTCAGAAAATCACCACGCGATCCTTCTCGCTTCCTGAATTGCATCCCTACTGTTTATCCGCATAATCCCGTCAAGAAGTTTCAAATTGTCAAAAATAATTTTGGGCACAAAGCCGTCAGCAATTCCTTCTATCCGATGCGGCCGGCACTCTTCCCGCATGTTGTGCAGGTGTTCGTAAGTCATAGCGCATTCCAAAGATTCAACCCCAAATATCTTTACAGCGGAATTGTGTTTCCTAAAAGAGCAACCAAGTTTAACAATAGTTCCTCCGGAGCCGATACCGGCAACTACTGCGTTGATCTTTTTGCTATTAAGCTGATTGATTATTTCCTGTGCTGTGTAATATTCGTGTTCTTCTATGTTCCAGGGGTTGGGAAACTGATCCGGATGATAATATCCAGCCTTATTCCCCAGTGCACGAGCTTTCTGCACCACTATATTAGTTCTGTTCTTTAGTACAAGCTGTGTATTTCTGCATTAAAAGCCTGTATCATTTTATAACGTTCAATGTTGAAACCACGTGCCATATAAATCAGTACCTTGTAGCCTTTTGCCGCCCCTACCATGACAAGCGCTGTTCCGGTGTTACCTGTTGAATGGTCAGCAACAGTGTCGCCTTTTTGCAGTTTTCCAGCCTGTTCCGTTTTTTTCAATAAAGGATGCCTTCAATATCTAAAAGCGGTGTGTTGCCTATTGCCTCAAAAATTGAATGTTTTACACTCATGTTAATATATCCGCTTTAACTTTGTGCCAGGATAATAATGCTGCAAAATCTGGTAGTATGTTTCTCCATTCAGAGCACGGGCGCGTGCACCCCACTGGCAGAGACCAACCCCATGGCCGTTGCCGGTGCCCAAAAAATGCAGATAACCATCCTCTGTTTCCTTCACAATAAAATTGGTGCTCCTTACATTTGAAAAACCAAACAGGGAACGCAGTTCATTTCCGGAAATAACCGCGACTTGGTGTCCCCCGGTAATGCCTATTTGTGTGATGCGATTCGTCATGGTTCTTTTTATATCCACAATGCGCTCAATGTCCGAACCATTACCATAACCTGCCTCTCTGAGTTTATTAAAGAACGTTCCCCTGGGTATTATTAATTTCCAAAAGTACTTATCATACGCAGTGCACATGCTGCATTCGACGCTTCTTAAATAGGGTTTGTCATTACCCCAGACGTTTATTGCCGCCTCTGTTTGTCCTCCGCAGCAGCTATGATATACAGCCATTATCGGCGCCCCATTCCACACAAGTATCTCTCCTCGCGTTTCTTTTACAGCCTGCCGGGTAGTGCGGGTGGCATGTGCAATCCCTCCATAAAGCTGGTGGAGAACTGACGAGGTAAGGTGATGGGTAGTGCCGGCGTTAACAAACTTTTGATAAAGCGCATACGTCCGTGCAACAACCGCCTGCACTTTCATGGTGACAATATCCCATCGTGGAGATAGTTCAAGGCTGATCAGTCCTTCAAGATAGTGTTCAAGGGATATTTCGTTAATAAGTTGTATTTCTTGATCGCTTCCTGGGATGAGGGCAATAGTTCCGCCGTAGTGAATACCGTTAACCGCCAGTTCCCCCTTCGCGGAAGATAATAAAAATTTCTCACCGCGTACAAAATTCTTGTTAATTTTTAAACCATGCCCCGACTTTTTTATGGTAAGAATATTCTGTTTGAAATTATAAAAAGATTTTTTTGTTCCTTCGGTTGAAATTACTCGCAGATGAGTGCCACTAACAGAGAACTCTTTGTTAAAATTGCCGATCAATATCCGTATAGTCTCTTCATTGTTGGTTGTTGCTGCTGCGCTTGTTGTTAAAAGAAAGAACAAGATGAATGCAGGGGCACACGACAATAACCGTTTCATAGGCATGGTAGGACGAAAGAGGTTTATCCAAAAACCTTTTGTGAAATATAAATAAGTAGCAGACCAATAGCCATTGCCGATAGTCCAAACATTCTCAGAGAACGGTCAGGCATTTTCTGGATTTGATCCATGAGGGATTTCATTTGATCTGGACAGGCAAAGTATGGGATGCCTTCAATAATCAGTGCAAGACCTAAAGCGCTCAACAGATATACCATCGAAGTGCCCCACAAAGGTGTTGAATGATAATGATGCAACTAGGGTGGATAATAGCAACGAGTATAACACCCGTCAAGGGCAATACTATGGGGAGGTTGTCTAAAATTTGTTTTATGCTTTGGTGCACGGTGCGTAACGGGGGTTTTATTCACCGCAACACGTGAATTGTACACTTTGTTCACGACCCCGGCACATTCTGCATCTTGCCGTGCACCGAGTTTTTCACGGTATTTGCAGACGAGTTGAAAAATATGAAAATAAAAAAAACATGCCCATTCTGCGGGAAAGAATTTGAAGAATACCGCGCGCCACAACCAACGGTAGATATTATCATAGAAGTTGGAAGGAAGGGAATTGTCCTGATAGAAAGGAAAAACCCGCCGTATGGGTGGGCTCTCCCGGGAGGGTTTGTTGACTACGGGGAATCGCTTGAGGAAGCGGCTATTCGTGAAGCCAAAGAAGAAACTTCCTTAGATGTCACGCTAAGAGGTCAGTTTCATTCCTATTCAGACCCTATGCGTGACCCGCGTTTTCACACTATATCCACGGTCTTTATCGCAAAGGCAAGCGGCTCGCCGATCGGGAAAGACGACGCGACGCAAGCTCAAATTTTCACCAGCGCGTCGCTCCCTGCGCCGCTTGCTTTTGATCACCTAAAAATATTACAAGACTATTTCAGATGTAAACAAAAACGGAAACGAAGGTAAAAGGCTGCCAATTAGATTGCTTCAACGGCCTTTACTTCGGGGATAGCTTCCTTTAAAGCTTTCTCAACACCCATCTTCAGTGTCATCTGGGCGCCCATACAACCATGGCATGCCCCTAACAGTTTTACTTTTACTATACCATCAGCAATATCTACTAATTCTATATTGCCGCCGTCCGCCTGCAGTGCGGGCCGAATTTTATCCAATACTGCCTGAACTTTTTCTTTCATGGATTCTCCTCTTCGCCGATTATTGAAAAACGTTAGCGATTATGGTGACTCAATCGATGTCAGAGTTCACAGAAAATCGCACCGTGTTCTGCGGTAATTTATGAATACCGTATATTCCTTGATTTGTCACGCTCTATTTTACAGGATATCCCCTGACCTGCCAAATTTCAAAAACTTCATGGTGAACGTTGCCCTCCCCTGGCTCGAAGACCGGAGTGAGGTTGAGTAGCCAAACATATTAACTAAGGAAACCCGTGATTTTATAATTCTGGTCTTCCCCTTATTTTCAATCATTTCAATTTTACCTTTTCGAGCATTTAAATCGGCAATTATATCGCCCATAAATTCTTCGGGCGTTACCACTTCCACATCCATAATCGGCTCAAGCAGCACCGGTTCGGCCTGCTCAACTGCGCTGCGCAGCGCCATGGTGGTAGCAATGCGATAGCCGATTTCTGAGGACGATAGTTCATTGCACGAACCATCAAAAAGCGTTGCTTTTATATCGGTCAGCGGAAACCCGGACAGCGGTCCGACAGCAGTTGCCTCATGGAAAGCCTTCTCGATGACCGGATAGTACTGGGGCGGTATTTTCCCTTCGGGGATAGTAATGAGAAAGGTATTTCCCGCGCCGCGTGGCGAGGGCTCACATCTCAGCCATACATGACCGTGCTGTCGTAATTCATTAATTTCCCGGTCAAATAGTCCTTCTGCTTCAACGGTGGTCGTAATCGTCTCTCGATATACTACCTGCGGGCGGCCGGTTTTGATGGGAATATGATAATCGCGTATAATTTTTTCCGTGATTATTTCGAGATGCAATTCCCCCATGCCGGAAATAATGGTTTGACCAGAATCCTCGTCAAATCGGTAATGAAATGTCGGGTCCTCTTCCGATATCTTTTCAAGCGTTTGTGAAAGTTTATCCTGCTCGCCGACCGTGCGCGGTTCTATGGCCATGGAGATCACCGGTTTGTAAAATTCTATGGATTCAAGCAGGATTGGTTTAGATTCGCTGCACAGCGTGTCTCCAGTCGTTGTTTTACGGAGTCCCATGACGGCAACTATTTCGCCGGCTCGGGCTGACGCCACCCGTTCCTTTTTGTTGGCATGCATCCTGAAAATCCGCGCAATTTTTTCTTTTTCATTTTTGGCCGCATTGAAAACTTCTTGTCCCACATCAAGCTGTCCGGAATAAATTCTGATATAAATAAGCTTTCGCCCTTCGTCCATCACAATTTTAAAGGCAAGCGCGGAAAACATATCTTTATCATTGCAATGAATCTGTATATCGCTTCCGGAAACAAGATCCTTGCCAACAATCGGCGGCACATCAAACGGGGATGGGAGAAAATCAATAACGGCGTTTAATAACGGTTGAATGCCCTTGTTCTTGAGCGCGCTTCCGCACAATACGGGAGTTGCTTCAAGAGAAAGCGTTGCTTTTCGAATCGTAGTCTTTATGTCCCGAATAGACATCTCTTCTCCAGCAAGATATTTTTCCATCAGGGAATCATCTCGTTCGGCAACGAACTCAAGGATTTTATCACGGTATTCCTTTGCGACAGGATAGAGGTCGGGTGGAATGTCTGTGCAATGCCAGGTAGCACCAAGTGTCGCATCATCCCAGGTAATGGCCTTCATCTGGATCAGGTCAATGACACCAGTAAAGAGCTCTTCCGATCCCATGGGAAGTTGTATCGCCAAGGGGTTAGTTCCCAATTTGTCGCGCATCATGTCAAGAGTGCGGAAAAAGGCGGCACCTGCGCGGTCCATTTTATTGACAAAAGCGATGCGCGGGACGCGATATTTATCAGCCTGATGCCACACAGTTTCGGATTGCGGCTCAACACCCCCAACAGCACAAAAGAGCGCGATACAGCCATCAAGGACGCGCAACGAACGCTCCACTTCGATGGTAAAATCAACATGGCCCGGGGTATCTATGAGATGAATTTCATGGCCATTCCACTCAAAGGTTGTTACCGCAGATGTTATGGTGATTCCCCGCTCCTGCTCCTGCTCCATCCAGTCCATAACCGCCTGTCCGTCATGCACTTCGCCCATCTTATAGGAACGGCCGGAGTAATAGAGTATCCGTTCTGTTGCGGTTGTCTTACCCGCATCAATATGCGCCATAATACCGATGTTTCGGACTTTGTTGAGCGGTATTTGGGTTGCCATAATCGTTCACACGTTTTTCAGTTATTATCCATGCAACACGGTGTTCACGTGAACCATCTGTTACATGATGTCAATAAGATGTGCCGCTTCTATCTTCGCGCCTAAAAACAATGTTCCCATTTCCATAAAACGGTGCGGAATATCCGTGACAAAATATGTATATACCCCCCTTGTCATCGTTGTTCTCAGTAAATCGCGTTCCGCTAAAACCATGGCAACATCCTTTGCTGTCTCTTCTGCAGAATCAACCAGCGTAACCTCATCGCCCATCATAGATTGGATCGCCTTTTTCAGCACCGGATAATGCGTGCAGCCAAGCACCAGGGTGTCTATGCCATAATTCTTCAAACCCTGCAGGTATCTGGTCACAGTCATGCGAACAATTTCATCGCCCGGATCGCACCAGCCTTCTTCTGCCAACGGCACAAAAAGCGGACACGCTTTTGCAACCACCTCTATATCCTGCCGCAATGCCTTCATTGCCCGTTGATATGCAGCACTCTGTATTGTTGCCAGAGTTCCGATAACCCCGATTTTGCCATTGTACGATACAGAAACGGCACAGCGGGCGCCCGGGGTAATAACCTCCAGTATTGGTATCGGGTAACGCTGGCGCAACACGTCGGTTGCAATAGCGGACGCAGTATTACAGGCTATAATTAACAGTTTAATGTTCTGTTTCAGCAAGAAGTCGGTGTTGGCAATGGAATATTTTAGAACGGTTTGCGCCGATCGGGTACCATACGGAACCCGTGCCGTATCTCCAAGATACATGATATTTTCGTGAGGAAGCAACCGCCTAATTTCCCGCAGGACGGTCAGACCACCAATGCCTGAATCAAAAATACCAATTGCGGATTCATTCTGAACCTCATTTTTAACCATTTTTAAGCACCGCTTTCGCATCCCGTTTCATTTCCAGCAACAGCTCATCACGTTTATTATATAATTTTTTGTGCTTTCTTTTCGCGCCGCAGCCCAACGCATAGGCAGTCAACAGCGGCAACGCAATCGTCGTATCTGCATACACAACAACGGTATCAGGCAGCGACCCGGGATTTATTTTTCCCCAGCTCACCGCTTCTCCTGGTGTTGCGCCAGAGAGACCCCCAGTGTCAGGCCGTGCGTCGGTAATCTGGATAAAATAGTCATGGCCAGATTCCTCAAGACCTAAAATTTCCTGGATGTGCGGCTCGGTCTGCAAAATGAAGTTTTTTGGTGATCCACCGCCGAGCAGCAGCACGCCGCTTTTCATTTTTCTCCTCTTGGCATGATATACAATAGCAGCAGTTTCGTTTACATCGCGCATTGGATTCATTTTTATAGAATGCCCTTCCAGCTCCAAACAAGCGATGTTCATGCCGATGGAACTGTCGCCAGGTGAGGAAGTGTAGATGGGAACCCGATATTTATAGGCGGTCGCCAGTACGCTTTTTTCCACCCCGCCGAATATCCGCTCCCGCTCATAACAGTATTTGCCCAGGAAGTAATGCAGTTCAGCAGAACTCATTTCCCTTTGAAACAATGGCGCTGTCAGAATTTTTTTTATAAATGCATCAGTTTTTGTAAGTACATCGTAATCAAAGATAATGTCGTAGATACGCACAATCTTTTGTTTCTTAAGGACCGTATCATCATAAAAGGGAGACCCTTGATACAGGTCCATCCCCAGGCTAAAATGCAAATCATGATAGAGATTTGCTCCGGTGCTGACGATCCAATCAATTAATCCATGTTTTAAGAGTGGAATGAGACAGGATACGCCAACACCCGCTGGAGTGAGAGCTCCGGTGATACTTAATCCAACAACGACATCTTCACGGAGCATTTTTTGTGCAAAGAGCTGACACGCCTCTCTGAGCCGGCCAGCATTATAGGCCAGAAATGTCTGGTCAATTAATGCAGTGAGCGGTGTTTTTCTGGTAATCGGAACGGGGCTGATCTTTCCCTTGCTACTGTATTGTTGTTTCATTATATTTTTTACCTCCGCTGTCTGTCACGCGTTCCATAGATGTTTTGATATAATCTTGTACGCACGGATACCGTGTTGTTTCGTACATATATTTTTAACAAGAGCGTCAGGGCCTCGTAATACTCAGAGTGTAAAGCGCATGATGAACTATGCTGTCAGCGCTTACAGGCAAGAGGGATTGTTGGAATATGAATGAAGATGATTCTCCGGGGAGTGTTCCTGCACATGGTAGCGGTTCACCGCTACCGCCAGCCACAACAACTCGCCATCAGGGATGCGCGCCATACCGAACAACCATCCCTGATTTCTCTTCTCGTCTGAACCGCTGTCGATGGACTCAGCGGTATAAAAGTACCGGTATCGGCGATTTACGGACAATGTAGGCTGTCGTCCCGCCCAGGAGTAGTTCGCGAACCCGAGTGTGGCCAAACGCTCCCATGACAATAATATCAATAGCATGTTCTTCCGCATACCGCAGAATTTCTTCGTGCGCTTCCCCTTTTTTCAATTCAACTTTCACCTCAAGCTGATAGGGACCAACAAATTCGTCAGCTTCGCGGGCGATCTCACAACCCTTTTCCTCATTATTTGAAACAACCAGAACGCGAAGCGGCAGTTTTAACAAGAAGACAAATTCACAGGCAAGCTTTAGCGCTTTATTTGATTCGCTGCTTCCATCGTAAGGGGCAAGCACTGCGGTAAACGGGCGAAACACATCGGGGGTAACCAGAACCGGCCGTAATGACTTTCGCACTACCGATTCAGTAGTCGAACCCAGAAGACCAGAAGACCATTGCGCATGTTCTCCGCGCTGCGCCATAATGATGATGTCAACTTTTTTACCTTCCTCGGCAATGATGTTCGGGATAATGCCGGTCGCCTGTCTTGTTTTACAGCACAGACCGTTTTCCTCGCAGGTTTTTCTAAATGTCTCAAGAATGATCTTTGCCCGCTCTTCAAGAATAGACTGGTATTTCGGCAAATAATTTTGGTAAGGAATAAACCCCAACGATCCTGATATATCACTGAAAAAGGGTCCTTCTAATGCCCGGATATCAATCACATTCAAGCCGATAATCTCAGCATGAAACTGTTTCGCAAGGTAAATCCCGTATGCCAGAGCGATTCCGCTGTTTTCTGAACCATCTGTCGGGATGAGAATGCTTTTTATCATATCCAACCCTCCTCGGTGCGTTGCCAATAGAAATGCGATGCCTGCTGTTTTATTCTTACAGAAATGCTTTGTTTTGTAAATAATAAAATGTTAATTACTATAGTAAGGAAAATGCTTATCCAGAGCGGTGTTAACGACTTTACAGCGGAGCGGTTAATATATGCGTTACCATAAAATTACCCCGGAGATTCTATCGAAAATATCAACCATCGTGAATGGCGAGGTATTCAGCAGCAGGGAGGATATGCTGTGCTATTCCTACGACGCTCTTAATCAGAGATATCTCCCCGAAGCCGTCGCATTTGCCCGGACCACAGAACAGGTTTCCCGTCTGTTGCACCTGGCCAACGAGTATGTTTTTCCGGTCATACCGCGGGGGTCGGGATCAGGATTTACCGGCGGTTCGCTTGCCGTTGCTGGAGGACTGATACTGTGCTTAACGAAAATGAACAGCATTGTGTCAATTGACACTGATAATCTTGTTGCCGAAGTTGAGCCCGGCGTTATTACCGGCAATCTGCAAGCAGAGGCAGAAAAATGTGGGCTATTTTACCCGCCCGATCCAGCAAGCTTAACATTTTCTACTATCGGCGGAAACGTTGCCGAATGTGCCGGAGGACCTCGCTGCGTAAAATACGGTGTTACCCGTGATTATGTGCTGGGCCTTGAAGTTGTGCTGCCGGAAGGTGCGGTTATCAGAACCGGCGCAAAAACGATGAAATGCGTTGCCGGGTATAATCTGAATGGTTTAATGGTGGGGTCAGAGGGGACGCTCGGCGTCATAACAAAAATCTGGCTGAAGCTGCTTCCCTTGCCTGAAACACGGCGCACTATGCAGGCGATATTTCGTTCTTTACATGATGCCGCAAAAACCGTCTCCGCAATTATTCGCGCCAAAATAATTCCGGCAACGCTGGAATTTATCGATCAGGCTGCTATTCGCTGCGTCGAAGATTATTTGAAAATAGGTCTGCCGGTCCATGCGGAAGCAATTCTTATTATTGAGGTTGACGGTGACCGGGAAGTGGTGGACAAGCATGCGGCGCGCATCGAGCACATCTGTAACATGGGCGGTGCAGAAACAGTTACCATCGCACAAAATGACCAGGAGGCCAACAATTTGTGGAAGGTGCGCAGAGCCATTTCAGCCTCTTTGCTCAAATTAAATCCCCACAAAATAAATGAAGATATCACCGTCCCGCGCAGCAGGGTGCCGGATATCATACGAACCATCGTCGAAGTCGCGCACAAATATCGTCTCATTAATGTTAATTTTGGCCATGCCGGAGATGGTAATATCCATACAAATTTTATGATTGACCGCAACAATGCTGATGAGCTGCAGCGAGCAGAAAAAGCAGTAGAGGAAATTTTCCAGGCGACGGTCGCTTGCGGCGGCACCATCTCTGGAGAACATGGCATTGGTATCGCAAAAGCCCCGTATTTGCCTCTGGAAATTGGTGCTGGTGGGATTGAAGTGATTAAACGGATTAAAAAGGCATTTGATCCCAAGCACATTTTAAATCCGCATAAAATAACAGTAGACTGACCATGGACCCCCTTGAAGATTTAAAACAGCAGGCAAGTCGCTGCGCCAAATGTGGCACCTGTCTTCTGAATTGTCCGCTCTATCCCGAGACATTGTTAGAACAGAATTCGTCCCGCGGCAAATTAAGCCTCATCGAGTCTTTAGCCGAAAACGATATTTCTTTTTCAAAGCGCCTATCAGAAATTCTTTCACAGTGCCTGATTTGTAATACGTGCGGCGAAGGGTGTCCAAACCAGGTGCGCACTGAAGAAATTTTTTTGCGGGCACGGAAAGAATTATATGCCCATCGAGGCCTGCCATTGCCAAAACAATTACTCTTTCGCTACGTATTGCGGAGCATTCTCTGGCTTCCGACCCTGTTAAAGGCGGGCTCTCTTGTGCAGGGCTTTGTGTTTAAAAAGGTTCCTTCCAGCAGCGGTTTGCGGCTCAGGTTTCCGTTTCCATTTATTGACAGCAAGCGGCTACTTCCAGCGCTGCCGAAAAAATTTTTCAAGGAGTTATATCCTGCAACGGTTCAGTCACCGCAGGAGCATCTGCGGGTTGCCTATTTTGTCGGATGTGGGACCAATTACCTGTACCCCGGAGTAGGAAGCGCCACGATGAATATTTTAACACGGTATGGCATCACCGTTGAAATTCCCCGACAACAGACGTGTTGCGGATTGATGGCGTTTGGCTCGGGAGATTGGCAATCGGCCCGCGAAATGGCACGGCAAAATATTGCAGCTTTTTCTGATAGGTCGGTTGATTTCATTGTCACCAATTGTGCCTCGTGCGGTGCGGCTCTGAAAAAATATTATCCACTGCTGTTTGAAGACCGAGCAGACATTTCTCACAGTGTTGTTGATACCTTTCGCCGCAAGGTCATAGACATTTCCGAACTGCTGATCAGCGAATTAAAAATATTGAATCATGCTCCCCCGGTTGGATTAGGATCTACCACAGAGACGGTGCCCAAAAAACGTGTTACATACCACGATCCTTGTCACTTGCGACGCAGCCAGGGAATTTCAGAACCGCCTCGGCGTTTGCTCAGTTCGCTTCCCGGCGTTGAGTTCGTTGAAATGGAATATTCTGACCGGTGTTGCGGCATGGGCGGTAGTTTTAATATTTCTCATTATGATCTCTCGCTGAAAATTCTTGAAAAAAAATTAACGGCGTTGGAGAAGTCGGGAGCAGAAATAATAGCGACTGGTTGTATGGGTTGTATGCTGCAGTTTAAAGACGGGATATATCAAAAACGTATGAACGTTGACGTCATGCATTTAACAGAAGTGATAGATACGTTCAACCCTGGGAACAGACCTCTATAATCATATCGACACCCCGCCTACCGCATTTCTGTATTTCCTCAAACCGACCGCAGGATGGCCGTAACATTGGAGCGTTCGTACTGACAAATAATACAGGGCTAACCGTTCTAAAAAACGATCGGTAGCAACCAGGTACGCGGCAGGTGAGCTCAAAAAAACAGGGGCGAATTGTGGCCTTTGCAAAGGTAACCGTATTGGAATTTTCTTGGCTCCAGCACAGTTTTGAAAACGTTCAAAGGTGCAGCACACGTATCAGGTAGTGCCAGACACCGGAACATTCCCGGTGTCGAAGGTGAGCACCCTGCCAGCCGGCACGTGAATTGGCAAAGTACCGCGTTCGCGCACGGAACAACAACCCATCTTGGCGTTTTGAAGAAAACACTTATGGCGCTCTCAAAACACCTGATAAAAGATTGTTGCACACATTCAGGACACATGACCTCTATAATTACTATATATAGTAGGTTGTTGAACACCTACATACATTTTGTAGTAATTTTTGCTTTACATCTCTATAGTTATTTGATACATTTTTTGCTACCATTACGAGCCTTTTTTGGGCAAAGAAAACTCTAAAGCATCATGGCACGAGATGCCAGGTATATGCTTGAAGGAGCGGAAAAATATTAGTTATTTGAGGGGATGAAGTTATGCACGTTAAAGAACTTGAAATCGTAGGCTTTAAGACCTTCGTAGACAAGGTTAAACTTGTTTTCAAGCCCGGTATTACGGCTCTGGTGGGTCCGAATGGATGCGGAAAGAGCAATGTCATTGACGCGTTCCGATGGATCATGGGCGAGCAGAACGCCAGAAATCTCCGCGGCAAAATTATGGAAGATCTGATTTTTAATGGCAGCGAAAGCAGAAAGCCCATGAGCATGGCGGAAGTTTCTATGGTTTTGAGCAACGAAAACGGTAACCATAATCCTGAGGAGAACGTCAGAGAAATAATGGTAACTCGAAGATTGTATCGTTCCGGCGAAAGTGAATATTTTATCAATAAGATACCTTGTAGACTTAAAGATATTATTGAATTCTTTCTTGATGCGGGTGTGGGTCTTAAATCCTACTCGATTATGGAACAGGGAAGAGTTGACCATATTTTGAGCCTCAAACCCTCAGAGCGCCGGGTCCTTATTGAAGAGGTGGCGGGTATTGCCAAATACCGGGCACGTAAAAAAGAAGCGCTGTCAAAAATTGAATCAACAAAACAAAATTTGTTGCGAATTCGCGACATTCTGAACGAAATTCAAAACCAGCTTACGATACTCGAAAAACAGGTCAAACGACTTAACCGTTACCGAAAAATAAAACATGAGATTAAAGAAATTGAACTTTTTATAGCTTCTCATAAACTGTACGAACTGAAAGAATCGGAAGCAAATATCCGCGCGGAACTCACCACCCTGCGCGATGAGGAAATTCGCATTACTGCAGAAAAACATTCTGCTGAGGCAGCCGCAGTAGAACACCGCGGCCTTTTTGCCGATACCCAGCGCAAATGCGCTGAACTGCAGGAGGAACTGTATCAGATCAAGAACAATATCACCTCCTATGAAAGCCGTCTGACCTACAATCAAAAAGAGGTGGCAACCATAACCGAACGGCTTGAAAAGTACACCGTGAAACAAGCTGAGTTGAATAGCGAACTGGCAGAGTGTCGCGCGGAGTTACACGCGCGGGAAGAAGAGGTCGCCAGCCTGAATGCTGAAATTGAACGTTATCAGCACGAATACACCCGCAGCATGTTGGCGAAATCCTCACTGACTGATCAACTTGCAGAAGTCCGGCAGCGCATTGAAAAAGAGAAAGCAGAACTTATTGCTATTGTCACGGCACGCTCTCAGGTCAAGAACGCCATGCAGCTTAATCTGAACATGCAGCGGGAAATTACTCAGCGATTGAACCGGCTGTCAACCGAGCAAACCGCCAGTCAGACAAGAATGAACGAGCTGAGCGACCAGATCGACGCCATTGAGCTCCGCATGCAGGAAATAGTTGCCAGCCGTGCCGCTAAGGAATCGGCAATAACTGATCACCAGCACCAGATTGCGGGGCTCTCGGCGGCACTCGCCGATACCGATGCCGCTCTGCATGAGCTCAAAGAGAAAACTGGTGCGGTGCGGTCGCGACTGGCCTCGCTGCAAGAGTTACAAAAAAATTTAGAGGGGTTTGATGAAGGGGTTCGTTCCATTATGCGGCGCTGCGAACCAGGAGCTGTTGATTTATCCGGTATTGTGGGGCTGTTTGCAGATGTTATAGAAACGACCCCCGAATATGAAACTGCTGTTGAATCGGCATTGGGATGGCGGCTTCAGTCAGTTATTGTTCGTGACTACCGGAACGGTCTTGAATCCATTGCGTATCTTAAACAATCCGACGGCGGTCGCGTATCATTTATTCCACTCTGTCCCACGCTGCCCGGCTCTGTAACGACTGAAACGCAACCACAATCTCAGCAATTACCATCGCTGGCATCAGTTATTAAAACAGCGCCGGAATATCAGTCTGCGGTAAATGCCCTGGTAGGGAACGTATTTATTGTTGACACCATCGAGCAGGCAATAACCATTCGGGCGACATCGCCGGCACCGGCTTCCTTTGTTACCCCTGATGGAGAAATGATTGACCATGCCGGCGTCATGACCGGCGGCAGCAAAAGCACGGCAGGCTCCGGGATTCTACAACGTAACCGGGAAATTAAACAGCTTACCGATGAGCTGCAACAGCTTGAAACACTCCTCCAGTCGATCACCAATGAACGGGAAACAACCGCGCAGGCGTTGGGGCGACTGCAGGATAGCGTTGACTCGCTGATGCGTGCAAAACACGAGCTTGATATTGCCCTTTTTCAGCAACAAACGATGATAACGAAATATACCGATGAAGCAACTCAGTGCCGTGAAAAGTTAGCATTGATTCAAGATGAATATGCAGCCTACGCCGGCGATCTTGATGCCTATCAGCAGGAGCTTAAGGAGCTTATCATCAAGGAAGGTTCCTTTAAGTATAGCGACGATGAACTGCAAGCGGCCTTGCGCGATCTCCAACTCAGTGAACGTTCGCTTCAAGAGGAGCTGAATAACGCGGAAACGACCGCCGTTGAAGTGCGCGTGAAACTTGAACTGGCCCAGCAACGCTATGAAAGCGCGGCGAACAATATGCACATCATGCTTGAAAACCGGGCAGCAGCCGAACATAAAATGGCCAGTCTGCTCAAAGAGGCAGAAGAACTCCAGCAGCAAAAGGATGCGTTGGTGTATGACCTATCCCTGACGCAGGAAACTCTTCACCAGGCGCTTGCGAAGCATGATGAAATTGAACGCAGCCTGAATACCGAAAAGGAGCGCACACGTGAGCTTGAAAAAATTATTGCCGACGCAGAGGCGGCCGTACGTCGTTTGCAGGAAATCAAAGATGAAATCGAACCGCGCCTGCACGCGCGGGAACTTGACTTAAAGGAAGTGTTGCTGCGCGGTGAGCATCTTGTTGAAGAAATTGCCGCGCGTTATCACTGCGCAATTCCGCCGTTGGCGGAGAGGCCATCGGAACCGGCGCAATCTTCCCTCACGGAGAACTACGAAAAACTTGAAAAGCTGCGAGTGCGGCTTGCCAATATCGGGGAAGTCAATCTTGCGGCGGCTACGGAATACGACGAAACGAAACAGCGCTTTGATTTTCTCACTGCTCAGGAGCAGGATCTCGCCCAGTCTCTGGAATCTCTCCAGAAGGTTATTGCCAAAATCAACCGCACCACCCGGGAAAAATTTCAGGACGCCTTTGATCACGTCAATGCGCATTTTCAAGAAATATTTCCTATCTTATTCCAGGGTGGCAAAGCATACCTCGCATTAACTGATGAGACGGATCTGCTGGAAACAGGTATTGAAATATATATACAACTGCCCGGAAAAAAAATGCAGAGCCTCGATTTACTTTCAGGCGGCGAACGCTCGCTGACGGTCGTCGCGCTGATCTTTGCCATTTTTTTGACCAAGCCCAGTCCTTTTTGTCTGCTTGATGAAATTGATGCTGCCCTTGACGACAGCAACATCGATCGGTTTAATCAACACTTGAAAAAAATGAGCACCTGTTCGCAATTTATTATGGTCACCCACAGCAAGCAATCAATGCAGGCCGCCGATACTCTCTATGGTGTCACAATGCAGGAACAAGGCGTGTCAAAAATAGTTTCTGTCGAGCTTCATTAGACGACTATGCAGGAGCGGGGATTTTTCCAGCGGCTGAAACATGGCCTGAGCAAAACCCACAATGCCATTGTTCGCCGGATAGAAGAAATAACCGTCGGGAAGCGCGAGATCAACGAAGACCTTCTCGAACGTCTTGAAGAAATTCTTATCAGCGCTGATATTGGCATAAAAACGATCCAGACGATCATGGATTCGATACGCTGGCAAATAAAGCGTAATGAACTTGCAGATGCCGACAAACTGCGTGATGCAATAAAGGCGGAAATTCTTACCATTCTCGCTCAGGGAGAAAATACGTTACACCTGAACGCTGCCAGCAAACCATTTATCATCCTTGCTGTTGGCGTAAACGGCACTGGAAAAACCACCACCATCGCAAAGATGGCACACTTGTTCAGGACGCAAGGACGCACAGTTCTGTTATGCGCAGCCGATACGTTTCGGGCTGCGGCCATTGAACAGCTTGATATTTGGGGGCAGCGGGCAGGCTGTTCGGTTATCAAGCACAAAAGTGGTGCCGATCCCTCAGCGGTTGTTTTTGACGCACTCAAAATTGCAAAAAAAGAACTTTATGATGTCGTCATCATCGACACAGCTGGTCGGCTGCATACGAAAATCCCCCTCATGGAAGAAATAAAGAAAGTATCGAGGGTAATTGGCAAGGAGATACCGGGAGCACCCCATGAGACCCTGCTGGTTCTTGATGCGACCACAGGCCAAAATGCGGTAACCCAGGCAAAAACATTTAACGATGCGCTGAACATTTCCGGAATCGCTGTAACCAAACTTGACGGTACTGCTAAAGGCGGTGTCATTGTGGCTTTGTGTAACGAACTTAAAATTCCGGTGCGCTTTATTGGCGTTGGTGAAAAAATGAATGATCTGCGCACGTTTCATGCACAGGATTTTGTAGATGCGTTGTTTGAAGATGAGAATGGCGGCTACCCGCCTTCGTGACGGCCGTATGGCTTGTCTGCTCGGGGCATGGCGGTAACATCTGCCACATGGACAGCCTGCCGGCGAAAAGCCCCGTATTCCTCTTTTACCTCACTTATTGTTTGCATTCCCTTGTTCAATCCCTTATAATTTTATGTGGTGTTTGCTGCACACCAGGCGTACGCATCCAGGGGAACTATATGATTATTATTGATGGCCGTGCCGATAGCTCCCCGCCGATCCCGATTGCTTTCGGCACGGGGCGTTCTCTGTCCCTCACGGTAATGTAATAGCTGGCGAGGGGGACGGTTTGCGACGTTACGCGAGACATGAGAATCACAAGGTCAAACAGCATGGAAAAGAAAATAAAGCCGGGCATTGACTTGGGCCTTACCAAAGATGACAAGGCAACCCTGTATGCAATTGCCCGCACCGCCATTGAATGTGCGGCCCAGGGCAAAAAACCACCGGACGTAGAAGTGAAGTCGGATATCCTAAAAGAGAATAGAGGCGCCTTTGTTTCATTGCATTTACACGGCAATCTGCGGGGATGTATCGGACATATTCAGCCGACCAGACCGCTGTATAAGACGGTTCAGGACATGGCGATTGCGGCAGCATTTCAGGATCCTCGTTTCGAACCGGTTCGAGCAGACGAAATTGATGAATTGGATATTGAAATTTCCGTTTTGACGCCCATGAGACGAATTGATAATATTCAGGAAATTGAAATTGGCAAACACGGCATTTATATTATCAAAGATGGCTATCATGGTCTGCTGCTGCCGCAGGTTGCCACCAATTATGGATGGAATAAAAAAACATTTCTTGAGCACGCCTGCCTGAAAGCAGGACTTCCACCAGATGCATGGACGGACAAAGATACGCAAATTTACATTTTTTCTGCCGATATTTTTTAATAAGCCATTACTGAACGTTTTCGCCCTGCGAGCTTATCTTGCTATTGTCTCATGAGTGTTCACGCCGTCACACCTCTTCAGCATCAGCCTACCGCCGGTCTTGTTTTCGTATTCATATGCATGCTGGTATTGGGCACACCAGCAATGCCGATATATGCTGCGCAACAGTCTTCTCTTCAGGAAGCGGTAGTGCCGGCCTATGGCGACGCGTTTATTGACAGTTCCATTGGCGACGCAAGCACCCTAATTCCTATATTGGCTTCTGACAGCGCATCTCACGGTGTTGCCTCGTTGATATACAATGGTCTGGTTAAATACGATAAAAATCTCACTTTGATTGGCGATCTCGCAGAATCATGGGATATCCGTAACGACGGCTTAACAATTAGGTTTCATCTCCGAAAAGGGGTTTACTGGCATGACGGCTATCCGTTTACTGCCCGCGATGTGTTATTTACCTATCAAACGATGTGTGACCCAAAAACCCCGACTGCGTATGCTGATCCCTTCCTTCAGGTACAAAACGCACAAATCATAGATGACTTTACATTTGAGGTTACCTATAAAAAACCATTTGCCCCGGCATTAGAAAGCTGGGCAATTTCAATACTACCGGAACATCTGCTTCAGGGTAAAGATATTGTAAAAAGCGATCTCGCCCGGCATCCCATAGGGACTGGTCCCTATGTATTTAAACGCTGGGAAACCGGCGCAAAAATTGTTCTGCAGTCCAACCATGCCTATTTTGAGGGGCGGCCTTATATTGACACCTATGTTTACCGCGTCATTCCCGATAGCGCGACGATGTTCCTTGAGCTGCGTTCCGGCACTATTGACCGGATGGGGCTCACCCCCTTACAATATCAGCGACAGACCAACAGCGCATATTTTAAAAATAATTTCACAAAATATCGCTACATTTCTTTTTCATATACATATCTGGGATTTAACTTACAAAATCCCCTGTTTCAGGACGTTCGTGTCCGACAGGCAATAAGCTATGCCATCAATAAGCAAGAGCTCATTGATATTGTTTTGCTGGGTTTGGGCCAAATTGCCACCGGGCCGTATAAACCGGGAACGTGGGCGTATAATGAACGAGTGCGTCAGTACCCATACAATCCGGCGAAGGCTCGTGCGTTATTGGCTCAGGCCGGATGGAACGATAGCAATGGTGATGGGGTTTTGGATCGCGCGGGCCGACCCTTTCAATTCACGATTCTGACCAATATTGGCAATGCCCAGCGAGCCAAATGCGCGGAGATAATTCAGTATCGTTTACAGCAAATCGGCATCACGGTAAAAATACGTATTATTGAATGGGCCTCTTTTATTAATCAATTTATAAATCAGCGTCGTTTTGATGCGGTAATTCTGGGCTGGACCATAGCCCAGGATCCGGACCTGTATGACATCTGGCACTCAAGCAAAACCAAGCCGGAGGAACTAAATTTTGTCTCCTACCAAAACCAAGAGGTTGATACACTTCTGGAAAAGGGGCGCCATACGTTTAATGTTGACGAGCGCAAGAAATGCTATTTTAGAATTCAGGAAATTTTAGCCGAGGAACAGCCATATACGTTTCTTTTCATTCCTGATGCCCTTCCCATAATCAGCAGCAGATTTCAGGGCATTGAACCGGCACCGATTGGCATAGACTATAATTTTATAAAGTGGTATGTTCCGCAACATCAGCAGAAATATATCAATTATGAATAGCAGTATTCACGATGCAGTTTTGAAACGACCTGGTGCTGTTGTGTCAAACGATCATAACTGCAGACAGTTTATCAAAGTCGCGGCGGGCAGGTTCCGACGATGATTCACTATCTTCTCAAACGATTAGCAGCCATGATACCGATGCTTCTGGGTATTACCCTGATATCGTTTCTCGTCATTCACATGGCCCCCGGTTCTCCCGCAGACTTACTGGTGCAGATGAACCCAAAAGCTTCACCGGAAGCGAAAGCTCGTTTGCGTGCATATTATGGTTTAGATAAGCCGCTTGCTGTTCAGTATTTGTTTTGGTTAAAACAGATTGCCGTTCTTGATTTCGGCTTCTCGTTTTCTCCGGACGGCAGGAAAGTTACTGATAAGATTCGCGAACGATTACCGGTGACGATTACTATTAACGTTCTTTCGCTGCTGCTTATACTTGCCATAGCGCTTCCGGTCGGCGTGTTGTCATCGGTATATCAACGCTCGTTCTTTGATAAATGTTCAACGGTATTTGTTTTCCTCGGTTTTGCCTGGCCATCCTTCTGGCTTGCGCTTCTGTTAATGATGCTGTTCGGAGTAACGTTGGGCTGGCTGCCGATTTCAGGTTTAACATCCTATCAGCATGAAAATCTTTCGGCACTGGCGCAGGTGCTTGATTATGCGCGGCACCTTACTATGCCCGTTTTGATAAGCGCGTTCGGCGGGATAGCCGGAATGTCCCGCTATGTTCGTTCAAGCATGCTTGAGGTGATCAGACAAGATTACATCAGAACCGCGCGGGCAAAAGGATTGTCCGAATTGCGGGTTATGTACCATCATGCCTTGCGCAATGCCCTGCTTCCCGTAATAACACTCTTGGGACTATCGGTGCCGGGTTTGATAGGTGGCAGCGTCATTTTTGAGACCATTTTTGCCATCCCCGGCATGGGACAACTCTTCTGGCAAAGTGCCATGTCCCGTGATTATCCGGTCATTATGGGCATGCTGGTTATTGGCGCAATTCTGACACTGATTGGCAACATCCTTGCTGATATATCCTACGCTATCGCAGATCCGCGCATCCGGGTTACCTAATATGCGCACGGCCGCTACCTCGCACGTACGATAATGAAAATAAATGGAGAATTCTGGTATCGTTTTAAAAAAGACCGGCTTGCCGTCGCGGGAAGCATCATCGTCATCAGCTTATTTATTGTATCTTTTTTGGCGCCAATCATCGCACCGTACCATCCGGTGGACATCGATTCCCGTCATGTTCTGACCCCGCCGTCTCTGACACACTGGTTTGGAACTGACGATCTGGGCAGGGATGTGTTTAGCAGAATTGTTTTCGGCGCGCGTATTTCATTAAAAGTCGGTTTTTTTTCGGTAGGTATTTCGGTGCTTATTGGGATTCTCATTGGTGCGCTTGCCGGTTATTATGGTTCATTGATTGATAGTATTGTTATGCGCTTTGTTGATACGATGCTTTGTTTCCCGACGTTCTTTTTAATCATTGCATTGATTGCATTGTTTGAGCCGAGCATCTGGATTATTATGATCGTGATTGGCGCGACCAATTGGATGGGTGTTGCACGGCTGGTGAGAGCAGAGTTTTTAAGTTTAAAACAGCGGGAATTTGTTCTGGCGGCACGGACAGCGGGTGCGGGCGACCTCAGAATCATTTTCAGCCATATTCTCCCAAACGCGCTCGCCCCTGTGCTGGTTTATGCGACGCTTGGCGTTGCTGCCGCCATTCTTATTGAGTCTTCATTAAGTTTTTTGGGGATTGGCGTGCAACCCCCGACACCCAGCTGGGGAAACATTCTCACTGTTGGCAAGGACAACATTGAGATTGCCTGGTGGCTCTCATTATTTCCGGGTCTGGCAATTTTAATAACCGTGCTGGGCTATAATCTCCTGGGAGAGGGAATTCGTGACGCTCTGGATCCCAGGCTTCGCTCTCATCGTTAATTTATTATCTTCCTCATCATAGCTCTGAACCGCACAGGAAAACAGTTTCAATGAAATATTACCATATTTTTTTATTGACATCGGTTAGCTGATATACTATGAGACCAGTAAAATATAGTGTTTGGTCATCAGCAACCCATCTAACCCTATCAAAAAGAGAGGAGAGAGAGATATGACAAAGGCAGAGTTAATTGATGCGGTAGCAAAAGGATGCAAAGAAGATGTCAGCAAAAGAGCGGTCGAGGCAATCGTTGATTGTGCGTTTGATGTCATTGGCAAAGCTATTAAAAAGGAAAAACGGTTCGCGGTTCCCGGTTTTGGCGTGTTCACGGTAAAATCAAGAAAAGCCCGTATGGGCGTCAACCCACGGACAAAAGAAAAAATTAAAATTAAAGCGAGCAAGACCGTGGGTTTCAAACCTGCGCCAAGCCTTAAATCAGGTTTATAATACGGTTTTATAACGCTGCAGGCTGCCGCCATACCAATTGTCGGCAGCCTTTTTTTGTGCGAATGCATCCCTGCCTAAAGGAGCGGACAGTTCCCTGCCCTTGGCAGGATACGGACGGTGCGGGGATTGTGAATGGAGCAAACGACAATATTGGTATGGAGTGAAAACAGGGTGTTGGGCGCCAGATATGAAATGACCACGTTGCGTGCCAGGTTTTCCCTTGTTCCATTGCCCATTGACAGATTTCGCAAGGCTTATTTTGGGCAGTTTTTAATAGTAATGCACATTGACATCGGCCTCTAATAGGGATATAAAAAAAGACTACGCGTAATAGTATAAGCCCTTGTTCAATATCATACGTACCAAACATTTTCTACAAGAGCAGCAGGGGAAGCCATTTCTTCGTCTGCCGTCATTACATTAGGGACAATTAATTATGGTCAATATCCTGATCAACGACCGTCACATACAGGCATGAACTATAAAAAAATAAAAATAGCCGTTGATGCAATGGGGGGCGATTTTGCGCCGCGCGCAATCGTTGCTGGTGCAGTGGACGCCTGCCGTCAGTTTAATGTTGAAGTGATTCTGGTGGGAAAAGAATACACGCTGAATGCAGAGTTACGGCGCCACAAGACTGCCTCGCTCCCTCTGACTGTTCACAAGGCATCAGAAGTCATTTCCATGTCAGATAATCCGCTGGATGTCGTGCGAAAAAAGAAGGATTCGTCTATTCGCGTGGGGATAGACCTGGTGCACAACAACAAGGCTGATGCATTTGTCAGTGCCGGTAATTCTGGCGCGGTTGTCTCTGCTGCGTTGTTTGTTCTGAGCCGCATTAAGGGTGTTGACCGGCCGGCGATTGCCACGGTCATGCCGGCAATTAAAGGTCATGTTACTCTTATTGATGCCGGAGCCAACAATAGCTGTAAACCCTATCATCTGGCTCAATTTGCCATTATGGGTTCTGTTTACTGCAAATATTATCTGAGCTGTCCAAATCCGCGAGTTGGCATTTTAAGTAACGGCGAGGAGGAGTCAAAAGGAACCGAAATCACGCGTGACGCACATAACCTGCTCCGCAAGAGCAACTTAAATTATATTGGCTATGTGGAAGGAAAAGACGTCTTTAAAGGCACCGTGGATATTGTGGTGTGTGACGGTTTTACCGGCAATATTCTCCTGAAGGTGGCAGAGGGAGTTGCCGAGTGCCTGGGCAAAGCGCTCAAGGAAGAAATCAGTAGCAGTTTGTTGTCTAAAATTGGCTATCTTTTTTCGCGCCACTCTTTTTTGCGGTTTAAAAAACGCTTCGATTACACCGAATATGGCGGCGCACTGCTGGTCGGGGTGAAAGCCCCGGTAATTATAAGCCATGGCAGGTCAAATGCCGACGCTATAAAAAATGCAATTAAAATGGCCCAACAATGTGTCGAGACCAAGGTTGTCCAGCATCTGGCAACCGATCTTGCAGTAAGTCAGGATCTGCTCACGTTCGGCAAAAAGCCCACGCTGTTTGACAAACTATTTCGGTCAGAACCATCGTTCAAGAACCAAGATCCGAAAGGCTAACTGGCCAATTTTTTCAAATATTCCTCGCCGATTCTGACGAATTCAATCCAGCGTTTCATTGGAAAAGCAAGAAACTGGGTCTGGTTTTTTATGTTCTTCCACAGGGAGGCTACCAGCCAGCGTTTTAACAGTGTCTGTTCCCCCAGCCGATCAAACAACTCTTTCTGTAATGACGCGATATGTTCCATATCGGCAACTCCCGGTATCAATGGCTTATCGCGCCAGTATGATTCTAAAACCGCGAGGTACGCTGCGGTGATGCTTCGGCGACCGCGGATGCTATTATCTTTCGGCGGGAGGTTGCCGCGCCACCGTAAACATCCAATGCTGCTGAGCAGAATATCTATGCGCCGAACAAATTTGAAATGACAGGCTGGTTCCGCTGACCCGCCAACATCACATAAAAAGTCACCTGCCTGCCGACCCAGTTCTTTGGTGATAGCCCGCTCCAGTTCTGCCATTCTCTGAAGCCAATGAACGGGGAGTGCCAGAGCCGTATGGGGTGTGAGAGAAACAGCACCGCGCGCATGGTAACCCCAGTAAGAACAATTTAAAAACCGGCTTGACAATCCCAGGCAGGTTCTTTCAACCAGCATTTTTTTGAGCGGGTCCGGGGTGCCAAGCATCCGGAAGACTTTTTCCACCACGTTATCACGTATGGAACAATTCGCATGGTCTGCCCGCGATTCCTGATTCCTGAGCCACATCTGTAATGCTTCTGCATAATACCTAAGTTCCTCCCTGCGCTGCGGACATATTTGATAGTGGAGACCGAAGGCAGTATGCGGATCGCCGCCAATTGCAGCGCATAGTTCATGCACTCGTGGTGGATAGTCATACCGCCAAATGCAGCAAAAATCCACCATGACACGCAGATCGCGGTGTTCAGGCAACAGCGACCCTAAACGCTGTTCTAACTCATTGATTTCGTTTACCTCATCATCACCTGTACCAAAACCTGAAATAAGATTGCCGTCATGGTAGGTATGCCCTCCGATACGGCGTCCCTCGACAAGATGATATAATAACCGGTATGGAATTCCTGCTCCGCGGAGGATAAGTTGATGGGGTGTTAACAGGGTGTGTTCCATTGGGTAGCTCCTGAATTGGTTAATCGGTTCATAATTTCTTTAAAGCCCTTTGCGTCTATGTTATAAACATCATCACAATCAACAATCGTCAGCGTTGTCAACAAATGTACAAGAAATTGCTTATTGTTATCAGTATTTTTTTGCCTGTTAGTATCGTTATGCTTGTGTGCGGCCTCTGGTATGTCATGCAGGACCTCCGGTATTACTCTGAGTATGCGCTCCAGCCGATTGCCAAAAAAACTGGATTACACATCAGCTTCGATGATATGTCATGGCACTGGTCTATGGGGCTGGGGGTGCGCATTCACAATATAAAGATCATTCATGCGGCTTCACAGACAACTGTACTTGACAGTAATTCTGCGGATATTCGCCTTCAACTGTTCCCTTTGCTGCAAAAAAAAATCGTCGTTTCCAAAATCATTCTCGACACCCCGCGCATTATATTGATTCGCAATGAGGATGGAAGCTGGCCCATTGACTGGTCTTCTTATGACCGCATGGGAACAGCGCCAGCCTTTTCCTTTATGGTTAATCAATGTTTGATACATGATGGTGAGCTGACAGTTGATGACCGGCTGACGCTTACCAAGACGCAATTACACAACCTTACCTTTGAGGTGCGGAGACATTTTTTCTTGCGAAAATATTTATACTCTTTTTCGGCGGAGCGGAAGAACCAGGAATTTACCACACGGATATCATCTACCGGCACAATCGGCTTGTCAACGGGCAGTCAATTCCCGGCAAACATAACCGGGTCAGGAACGCTCGTTCTGCAAAAATTAGCTCTGGCTGATTATGCTCCCTATATGATGCGCTGGTTTTCCGGCTTTTCAGCGTCCGGCTATGTTGATGTCCGCCTTGAATGCAGGGTCACTGCCGGCTTTATATTTGAAACCGAGGGCTGGATTAAAGCGGAGCCATTGATTCTGCAACCGGCACATCAACCTGCTATCCATATTGCGCGATGGTTTTACACCGGAAACATGTTAGTCAGTCCCACGTCGATAACATTACGGAATGCCGCGCTTTCATTGCCCGGCCTGTCGATGAAGGGAACCGCCGTGGTGACTGGCTTACCCAGCAAGCCCTGCATGAACGCTCAAGTCACCACTGATTTAATTACCGTGCAGACGATAAAACAAATGCTGCCGCAAAGCTACCTCGCACTGGGTCATCTTGATTATTACCGCGCCATAGCAGACGGGGCGATGGCGTTTAAAAAACTGTCGCTGAAAACCGGTATTACCGCTGATGGCGCAATGACATTGGAAACACTTGATGGCCAGGGAGAAATACACCATCTCACAATATCAATTCGCGACACTCTGCCTCAGTTAAAATGCGAACATGGTGTGTTTAACATTACCAAAGAACAGCTTACCTTGACTGCCATTGCCGCGCAATGGTTGCCTAATGATGTGCATATTATTAATGGCGTTATCCGGCAGCCGTTGGAAAATCCGGCTCTTGATGTCCGAATAACAAGCACGGTGCCGGCTGACGCGTTCGCCGATGCTCTTCCATTACTATTTCCTGACCGTGCGCCTATCATGAAACAATGGGTTGCGCCGGGCACGGGAATAATTCATCTTGAAAGCCAGATCCAGTATCCTGAAACTGCGCGCCGCCTGGTAGGACTTTCAGCAACGATTGATCTTGGCAATGTGAATTATACCATAGGAGATTATGTACGCAAACCGTTTGGGGTGCCAAATGCGCTCACCTTACAGTGCGGATTCACACCCGGAGAGTTTCCTGCTGCGGTTGACTGGAGCTTTACGCTCCAGGAAAACGCCCTGGTGCTTGCGGGTTCTGTCAGCAACCTCTCTGATTCGATCACTGCCACTTATCAATTGCAAAATATGAATGCTCGCAATTTGCATTTTTTATTCCTCCCTGCTGCGTTACAATATCAGGCAGTCATGAATGGCAGCGGCACTATAACAATTCCCATAGTTCCCTTTACCGCACCCCAGATAACGGGCAATATATCATTACACGGGTTAACTCTGCAGCGCATCGGCGATGATCAGCCTTTTTTTACCTTGGATACCGAGGGTGCCTTTCAGGGGAACCAATTTCATGTTTCGCGCGCGTCGGGAACCTGGGGAAGAACCAGGATTACGGGCTCGGGTGATTTTATATTCAGTGCAGATCCGCAGGTAGTTTTCAATGCCGACGTTCCATTTCTCGATCTTGATGATTTTATTGAGACGGTTATCATGTGCAAAAAAATGATGACCAATCAAAATGACTCGAAAGAAGCGCCGCTAATGCCGAGGACACCTGAAAAGACGTTTTTTAGGCGGTTGGTATTAAACGCCCCCGCACATGTTCACCAAGGGGAATTTTTAAGCTGGCGTTTTGCCGATGGCACAACCGACATTTCCCTCAAAAACGGGATAATGACCTATGGCGATATAAAATTGCAGGCTTATCAGGGCACGATAACGGGCTCTGTTGTCCATGATTTTTCACAACCCGGCATTTATCGACTGACGCTGCTGCCAACCGCGACCGGAATTCGGTTTGAGGAGTTTTTGCCGGAACTTAAAGAGAATAATGTCATTTCCGGGAAACTTGATCTTACTGGTTCTTATACATCGCAATTCAAAAGAGACTTTGAAATTGTGCCCCATATGGAGGGGACGTTTACCGTATTGATGAAGGACGCGACGCTGGGAAAATTTACGGTTATTTCAAAAATATTTTCACTGCTCAACCTGTCCGAAATGATTAAGCTCAGAATACCGGATGTGCTTTCCCAAGGCATGCCCCTTGATACGCTCACGGGTACATTTCGCATGACAAACGGCATTGCCCACACGGATGATTTATTTATTAAAAGTCCGGCGATGAATCTCAGCGCCGTGGGCGATATAATATTTCCGAAAAAAGAGATTGATTTTATAATTGGTGTGCAGCCTCTTGAGACGATCGGCAAGATTATCGGCAGTATTCCTATTGCCGGTAAAATTCTCACTGGCGAAAATAAATCAATAACGGTGAGCTATTTTCAGGTTCAAGGCCCCTATACCGAAGCTGTCGTTAAACCGGTTCCTGTTGAATCCCTCAACCGCGGCGTGCGTGCGATTTTTAAACGGGTTTACCGCTTGCCGCAGGAAATACTGTCACCGAGCAGCAAACTAGACAAAAATGCGTCGCACGACGCAGATATGCACACTTCGCCAAAATAAGTTATAATAATAGTATTGATTTCAATAACGAACGTCGGTGTGTTACCATGAACCGAAATCTTCGCCGTTTAATTGAAAATCATTATCCTGCGCCCGCCGAGATGATCAACCAGTATAAACGGCAGGACGTATTCCGGTGTACCCATGAATCGCATAGACATTTTAATCATACCGTCTCGGTATACCATGTACTTAAGGTAAAACAGTGCTACCCGCATGGCTGCACGTACTTTCGCTGGAAATGCAAAAAACTTTCCACCGGCGTGTCCTGTCCCAAAAAATATCAGCATGTCGGCAGACTCTGCTTTTCATGCCGGTATTTTTATGATGTAAAAGAAATAAACCGGCCTGAAATCATTGTCTCGCAGGATCAGTTTAAACAGTTTCAAAATGAATTTAGAACATTTGAAAACTGGATTGAGATGCATGTCGGAGGGCAGGTAGATTTTTTAGCAACAGCATCGTCGGTTAAACCAGAATACATTTTGATTAAAGCAAAATATAATTCTCATGTAATACTTAAGGGATTTCTATTAACATTTCGAAATTGCATCATAAATAAGATGCCATATAATGATACCGTCTATGCCCCGGTCAGCATTAGACTCCAAAACGCAATGCATTTTGCTCGACACGACATGGTGTCAGGTTCTGGTTATTTTACTGTTTCCAGCGGTATGATTATTCTTCGCCAATTGCGAAGAATTGAAATACTTGAAAAGACAATGCCGGTTTACTGGACGGCATCCAAGGCACGCATAATCCAAAAAACCGGAACGATCCTTCCCTACCAATTGGCGAAATGCCATGCGTGTGAACATGGCTCATTGCTGCAGGTTTTTTACGATGGAGACAATACACCCCATGCACGGGCATTGTTCTGCCTTGAAGGTATAGCCGATCCGGAGCTATGCGGGCAGGCAGCAGAACAATTATTGATGCATGCTGCCTGTCCCCAGGATGATTTTGCGAAATGAGAAAAAACACTATTAACAGTATGAAATCGCCGTGCCGTAGAAGGGATTTTCTGCATTTACTGACGAAGCTCGGGCTCCTGGTTTGCGGAATGACCCGCGCCAAGGTTTTATTTGGCGGTGTTTCGGTTATATCGCGGCCTCAATCCGGGAAGGCACTGGTAGTTATTGTGAAAAGACCCGAAGCATTGAACTCTTCCGGCGAGGTTTCATCACAGGAAGTAAACAAGATCATAGCGGCAGGCATTACCAAGCTTACCGGCAGTAACGAAGTACGTGAGGCATGGCGTTCCCTTTTTAAACCTGAAGATATTATCGGCATCAAGGTCAATGCGGTGGGCGGCAGAAGCATCTGCACCCATCATGAAGTTGCTTTTGCTGTGGCTCATTGTTTGGTTGATGCAGGAATTAAACCGGACAAGATCATCATCTGGGACCGGCTTACGCCAGAATTGCGTAAGGGCGGCTATCAAATTAACCGCGAAGCAAACGCAATTCGCTGTTTTGGGACGGACAGTGATTACGAATCTGAACCGGAAAGCTCGGGTTCCGTCGGCAGTTGTTTCAGTACCATTATATCCCGGCGATGTACCGCGCTTATCAGCATCCCCGTTTTAAAAGACCATGATCTTTCCGGCATTTCAATAAATCTGAAGAATTTTTATGGTGCCATACACAATCCCAATAAATATCACGATAATGGCTGTGATCCGTATATTGCAGATGTAAACGCCCACCCCTACATTAAGGACAAACTTCGTCTGGTCATTTGTGATGGGCTTATCGCGCAATACAACGGCGGTCCGGGTTATAAACCGCAGTGGACATGGAAGTATGGCGGCCTTTTATTCAGTTGTGATCCGGTAGCTATTGATCAGGTCGGGTATCAAATAATAGACGAACAAAGAAAAGCTTCCGGTATGAAACCACTGGCTTCAGTCGGGCGCTTTCCGAAACATATTTATACCGCTGCACAACGCAATTTAGGAATTGCTGACATTGCAAAAATAGAAACACTGTCTGCATGAGGATATGAAATTGAAACACACTGTTTCGCGCCGTGCTTTTATGAAAACCTTATCCTGCACCGCTTGCGCGCTCGGCGCATGGCCATTCCTGCGGCAAGGAGGTGTTAAAGGTTCTGGCGGCAGTGTTTATGCCGCTGAACAGCTTAAGGAGGTCATGTTTTATAAAAAACTGCCGGATCTGAAGGTGGAGTGCGAAATTTGCCCTAAAAAATGCCTCATCGCTGATCTTGAGCGGGGCTATTGCGGAAATAAAGAAAATCGCGGCGGCATATATTACACCTTGATTTATTCGCGGCCTTGCGCGGCACATATTGACCCGATTGAAAAAAAACCGCTGTTTCACTGTCTGCCCGCTTCCCGTGCTTTCTCAATTGCAACTGCGGGCTGCAACTTTGAATGCCGGTTTTGCCAGAACTGGAATATAGCCCAGTACCGTCCTGAACAGATAGATCAGATGCATCTGTCGCCCGAGGAGGTTGCCGCCGCTGCAAAACGGCAGGGTTGTGCGACAATTGCGTATACGTATTCAGAACCGGTGGTATTTTACGAATACATGTATGACTGTGCCGTTGCCGGCAACAAAGCAGGGGTCGGCAGCGTAATGATATCTAACGGCTTTATTAATGAAAAACCTCTGCGCGTTCTTTGTCAGCAGCTCATGGCGGTAAAAATTGATCTGAAATCATTTAGCGATACCTTTTATAAGAACTATTGCAGCGGGGAGCTGGCCCCGGTGCTGAAGAGCCTGCAAGTGTTAAAAGAGCTTGGCATCTGGTTTGAGATTGTCGTGCTTGTTATTCCGACGCTTAATGACGGCGCTGCTGAAATAAAACAAATGGTCAACTGGATATATACCCATCTTGGCGCCGATGTACCACTTCATTTTTCCCGCTTCCATCCCATGTATAAAATCAAAAACCTTCCACCAACCCCTGTCAAAACGCTTGAAACGTGCCACAATATTGCACGAGAGGTCGGGCTTCGTTTTGTTTATATCGGCAATGTGCCGGGGCATCCGACGGAAAATACCTATTGCCCGCACTGCAAGACATTGCTCATTCAGCGTATGGGGTATGCGGTCATCCAAAACAAAATAAAGGATGGAAAGTGCACGTGCGGTCAGCGAATCCCCGGCATATGGAAATTGCCGTCTGAACAGTAATGTTTTTTTAACCCACGCAAGACAGCGTTGCCGCAGCTTTTCGGTTTGCATCGCGTGAGGCGGCGCTGGCGATGGACCAAGATAGTATTTTCGAGGAATTGCCAATGTCGCTCGTCCAAATATTAGCAGAATTAAAAAAGTCAATGTCCTTTAAAGATACAACTGCTGCGGGAGATATTGTTCTCGTGGGAATGAAAGAGGGGTTATTATACGGTGTCGTGCTGGATATAATTCCCAATGTGAAGCCGGAGTGGTGGGATGTCACCTTTAAACTATTAATAGTTCCGCCGGTTAATCTCACCTGGATTCTTCGAACGCCGCAAATGTGCGGAGAAATATTTACCATTAATGGCGCGGAACATTTTATGATTGCAATGGAAATAGGACAGCCAAAAATTCCACGACCATCAACCGGCAAAAGGCCAGCCCTGTCGCTTATTAAAAGAGGAAAATAATAACAATTCGATGCCTCGTATCAACGGTCTCGGACCAACCAGTTTCCAACCGGGTAATGTAACGATGCGCCTTGCTCATCATCTTTTTATTGTTGTCAATTTTATTCTTATCATTGCGTGCGCTGCAGCAACACATTATGCAATCACCATTCAATATATACCCCAAAAAGCCCTCGCGCCAAGCATTCGCATGCCACGCGATTTCAGGATAACGGTTACTACCTTCAACGATTTTCGCCCGGTTGCTGACCGGACAGTCATCGGCAAAAAAATAACGGCGAAAAATGATACCACACCGGTTCTTGTAACAACCGATGATCCTGCACACTCGGTTTCTCTGGCGCTAAAAGATTTTTTAACGAAGTCCGGCTATGATGTTGGGGAAATAATGCCGGTATGGGATTTAAGCGAACAATCTATCACCCGTTCGTGGGGGCAACTCGTTATTGGCGGCACCATTGAAGAATTGGAAATAATCTGCCGCAGCGAAAGCCCAGGTGCTGACTACCAGAGCAGAGTAAAGCTTCGGGTGGCGCTTGGCGATGTTCAGCGCAAAAAAATACTCCACGCGACCACAATCGAAAGCAATGCTACGCTTAAACACCTCCACTGTTCAGAAAAAACATTTCAAGAACAACTGAATGCCGCTTTGTCCCTGGCCTTAGAAAAAATTATGGAACATGGGGAGTTGGATACAATCATCCAGGAAATCACTGCGATCCGCTCGGAGAGTCTTCATGAGTAGCTCAGTGTTTTTTTGGCTCTGGTTGCTATCCTCGGTTTTGGCTTTCACCCGCTTGCAGCTTTGAGATATGTCTCCGGAGAATTCTTAAGCTGATATGGGTGGGGGCTGGCGTGCGGCTCATGACAGATTGAACAGCGCTGTTCCTTGAAAGCCGCATGCGGATTCGTCAGTTGCGCAGAATTCTCTTGCACAGTCTTGCGAACAAATACATGACAAGCAGCACACGTTTCAAACGCCATACGGCCGATGTGATTGCGGTGTTTCATGGTATGGCAAAATCCGCACTCTTGGCCGACCGGCACCACACTGGTCTTCACATAGTCAGCAAAAGCCCGATGCGCCTTATTGCTTGCCAATTTGTTCGTCTCCAGAACGGGCATATTATTTTTGTTCTTAACTAATGGATGGCATGCGTAACAGAGCACTTCTTCATTGACACGCAGCAGCTTATCATAGCCCGACGCATGAGATTCATGACAAACATAACAGTTCTCAAGAACCGCCTTATTGTGTTCAAAGGGCTTCTCCACCAAATCAGGTTTATGACATCCTTTTTGGAAACATAAAAATAAGGCGCCTGGCTTGGACCGGTTCTCAGGTGTTATTTTATGGCAGCATTTGCATTTATTTTCTATATAGGGTTGATGCGAAATCAGTGTGTCGGGAGGCATTTTTAATGTGTCAGTTTTCATGTGGCTTGTCTGCCGCGTTCTGTCTTTTATTGTTTTTTGACTATGACACAAGATACACAGTTCATAGCCACCCGGCAACCGAAGAAAATATTTTTCTCCCGCTCCACGTTCTGCTGCTGCCCGCTGCAGAATACCTTTCTCATGCGGATTATGGCACGTGCCGCAAAATACGCGGTCATCAATCAACGGAATTTCAACATTAAACGTAATTTTATTTTTCTCCAGCCGTTCTTTTGTCTCTGCTGAAAGTCTATGCTGACCTGATGCCGGGCCATGGCTTGCCGGATGGGCAGCATGACATCCAATACATATGGCATCATAAGACTCTTTGAACGTAACCTGGCTGATGTTCCTTGTCTCCCGCGGGACCGGAGCGGTCTTATGACAGACCGTGCAGATTTTTGCATTGATGGTGCCGTTTTGATCACGTTGCCGGTGAGGATTCTGTTTTACGAATTCGCCTTTGGTGTGACACCGGAAACAAAAATCATCTCTTCCTTTATACGGTGCGCCGCGCAAAAAAGCGGGATTAGTTCTCTTGAGTGGAAAGTTCTCATACATCGGCGGAACAGCGTCATGGCAGGTTAGACAATTTAATCTGCCATTTGTCAGCGGCCATTGCGAAGGAATGGAATAACCCGGTATGTCTCGGTACAGTAGATCTGCAGAATGGCTTTGATTGGTAACACATGGCCTGGTATGACATCGATCACATAGTTGCCGCGCATCACCGTTAAATTTCAGCAGTGCATTTTCATGCCGCGGCATTTCATTTACGTGGCATTCTTGACAGTATTTTCCAGTCCAGTGGGGATTTATGGGGGTTGTTTCACCTGCAACCCGGCTAAAAAAAACCGCAAGCAATCCCAACCCGATAATCCCACTGCGAAAGTATGTATTTGCCAATTTCATAACGTTGAGAGCTGAAAAAATTATCGAATATCTCCGAGATCTTGAAACTCGATTGTTTTTTTCTCGCGGCTGCGCTTGGTATGAAAGTAAAGGTAGTTCGCAAGACTTTCTTCACCGTGACACTTGACGCAAAACTGCGTGACTATATCTGCGCGCAGGAAACTGTCGCGCACACTGCCGTCAACAGCTTTCCCCGGCCCCTTCCTGGCCGATCTATCCCACACGTGAGGATTATGGCACGTTGAACATACGATATAGCCGCCTTCCTTGAATTCCCCTTCATCGGTAAAAATTGGAAATGAACTGGTGACCAATTCATAATAAAGGAAATCGGCAGTTGATTTTTCCAACACCGTCTGGCGGGTCAAAGCGCCCGGGTGAAACGCGTAAACAGGAACTTTTTTTTCGCCGCATTTTCCAGGAGCATGGCATCCGGTGCAGATTTGAACCATAACGCTGTCATGGTAATCGCCTGGTTTGTCCTTCCAAGCATCCAGCCGTGCCGATCCGAGACCAGCGACCCACAAAAATTTCTTATTCGGCGCATTATGAGCCGCATGGCAGGGACTGCATATCCCACCGTCATTGATCGTTTGATTAAGCACATTCTTATTTCCAGGACATGTAATCCGTAAGTCATGATCAGTATCCTTGATTCTCCCCTGTTCTGTATGACATGCCACACATAAATCTGCAGTATCAGATCGCACCAGACGAAGAAATTTGCCGCTCTTTTTCCCTGAGGTATCCCTGCGGTTAGAGGATAATGACTGATTATGAACATCATGGCAGGTATGACACCGAATAAGACCAGGTGCCGCCGGGTTACCCAGCTCATCGGAAAGCGGTAAAAGCTTGGAACTTGCCTGGGGAGTAACCTTCACGCCAATCGGGTGCGAATAATCTCTGGGAACAGCCTTTTCCCCACATGCCCCTGCGGTATGACAACTTGCGCAATAATCATCAGGCGATTTAATGCCACTTGTTACGTGGCGCGCCCACATATAACGTTCCGTCCCCTCGTGAACAAGATGGCATGGCGAGCACATACCAAGTTCTCCGGCGGGAATCCTTTTTATATTCATTTCCCGTGGCGCTGAGACCATCAAGTCATGGCTCGATAGCAGTATATTTTTTTTGCTCTCATGGCACTGGCCGCACATGGCATCCCGCTCGTTCCGCTCGGCTAGGAGAACTTTTTTGTCTAACGCCCCGTGCGGCTTATGGCAGGTTCGACAAACGAGAATGCCCCCTTTGCCTCGAAACACTGCATCGCCGGAACTCCATTTTTTTGGTATTTGATCAGCGGCGCCGGGAAACACATCCACCGGGTGCGAATATCGCGGCGCATTCCCTGCCTTTATCATGCGGGGACTTTTGCTGTGGCATACTTCACACAGCACCGATTGGCTTAAAGGATCTTCTATGGGGAGAATAAGCCGCTGGTTTGAAAATCCGCCATGCGGTGTATGGCAGGTTTCACAAATAACGGTGGGCGCAGACCCCGTCCCTAATTTTCCGCCACCAGCTACAATAGCATCGGGGATGTTCTTTATCTCAATATCAATGGGGTGATTTCCCTTTTCCAAACCTCCTGCCATTTCAACATGACATTCTTTGCAGAAAGATGAATTCTCATTGCGTTTCCGCAAGAAAAAAGAGAATTGCAAACCTTCCTCAAAACTTACGGCATGAGGTGTATGGCACGTCGTGCACTGCATGTTTCCGTTTTCGTCTAAAGGAAAATTTTTCGGTATTGTTGTGCGCTTTGACGGCGCAACGCCTATTTGATGACCAGGATCGTTACAGATGCGATCTCGGGAATCGCGCACTGAACCGTCATGGCAGGAGAGGCACATTTCTTTGCTGCCGACCACTTCTTGTTCCTGTAATGGTGCGAGAGGGGTTGCTCGATGCTCCACATAAAATGTATATACCCAGCGATAATGACAAATAGCGCATTTTTTTGCCGTGTCAGCCTGGCGTGGTGCTCGCAACTGGGCATATGTCAAGGAACTCGAAAGACCCAAAAACAACGTGCCGAAAATCACAATACGCTTCATCAAACCCCAAACATAATAGCGGTTAATTCCGAATCCGGCTCAGAACCCCGATTGAAATTTTTCCTCAAAAATCTGCGGAAGGTAAAATATGTCATAATTAGTCAACATACCGCCGATTTCCATTTTTACCAGTTGGTTTATGCGAGCTGCATCAAAACCCAGTTTTTTAAAATTCATAATGCCATCAGCCTTATGGCATTCCGAACACTTGATAAATTCTTTGAGTTCGGTTTTACCGTGCAGCCGATCAACAATGTCCTTTTTCTGTTCTGGCGAAAGCCGGTCCTGATTTGTCATATACATTTTCGCTTCACGAATAGTTTCAGGTGTATCAATTGCGTCTACCATATCCCATGATTCATTAATTTTAAGCAGCGGCGTTAATTTAGAATAGTGGTCATCAGTGTCAGCAAGAAGTCCATTCGACGTGTCAATCTCGGTTCCGTAAGGTTTTCCTTTGGGTTTAAGATCGGTTGGGTTTATCCAGGCAAACGTAACCAGGCCGGGTGCAAATTTGAGATGGCAAGACTGGCACGTAAGAAATTCGGTATGAAGGTTCATGATTGCCTTTGCCTTTTTGTTTTTGCCGTGCGGATAGGGCGAATGACAGATCAAACACCGTGATTTTTCCGCCCAGGCTTCAAGGTTAAGGTCCTCGGTCACGAGATGAAAATGTTCATGTTTTTGCTTATGCTCCTGTTCCTTGATACGCAGCGTCTGGAATGACAGTTCTTTGGTTTTAGACTGGGGAGGCTCTTTGCGGCGTTCAAACTGAACTCTAAATGTCAAATAGCCACTGAAAAGCGCAGAGAGAATGATGATAACAATAAAAACCAGTACCGCTTCTACGCTGATCTGTTTTTGATTATTCATTGCTCCGCACCTCATGCATCAATGTATCTTCTTCGCAAACAGCTACTCCTTCCTTGACCTGACGTTCATATTCAAGAAAGTGTTCTTCTATTTGATGATCTCTGGTAATACGGCCGTTCCAGAATGTCCATTGCACGGGAAACCGACCGGGGGCACCATGCACATTATAGAGATGCCACAGCGTTATGACCAAAAAGGCGAGAATTGATTCGTCAGCATGCAGCAGCCGCAGCAAATTAAATGAAACTTTAGGATATGGCAGATACGTTACCATGGTTTCCGGGAACAGCAAACACACGCCGGACAACGTCAGAACTGAACAACCCCAAATCATTGCCAGGTAATGAATCTTTTGTTTATACATGAACTTCTCCATCCGTGGCCGTGCCTGCTCCAAGCCGAGAAAGTAGCGGATATCAAAAAATAGATCCTTAACATCTTTTACCAGCGGAAACTGTGTTCTCCGTATATCAAACGTTCCGTTTTTCATCTTCTTCAGGGTGCCAAAAACCAATACCAGTAAATGATACAGACAATTCAACGTGAAGAGCACGGCGTTAATACGATGAATGATACGAGTTACATTAATGCCGCCCATCAGGTTTATTACCTGATAAGAGATAGGAGAGTTGTGAAAGTATAGGGGCAATCCCGTAGCCACAGCAACGGTGAACGTAATCCCAACGACAAAATGGTTTATCACTATGTGGAACGAATAGCGCGGGTAATCGCCCCGGGGATTAAATGCTACATACCGATGCAAATTGGGAATCTGGCCAAGATGCGTTTCTGCGGGTGGCAGTAATTTTGCGTATGGCTTGGGAACGCGACGCCAACGGAAAAAACGCGCGTCATGATTACGCAGTCGGGTATAGGTTTCCATTCCCATAAGACTAAAGAGAAAAAACAGCGTGAGCCACATCACTCCCTGCATGGCAGATTCAATAAGAGCGATTTCAATGCCTTTGTCTTTATCCTTGCTCAGATGACTGTCAATCGCAGATATTTTTTTATTGGCAAGAGGGTGACATCCGCCCGCCTGGCAGGCGCGATACCGATTATCGGGATGAATTGATGATGCAGGATCTGAAGCCGGCAATATGTTATGGATTGTGCTGCCGGCATGACAGTTGGTGCAATCTGCAGTATCCTGCCCGCCAAGCTGAAGAATACGATAATGAATCGTCTCCTTATACGTATCTACCACTTCTGCGCGCGCGCCGGAAAATCCTAAGACATTGTGAAAATCTTTATCCCCATGGCAGCTCGCGCAAAGCTCAACGATTTCCAGCGGTTTCCGAACATGTTTGCGCCTGAAACGGTGATAGATGTGAATAAAAATGTCCTTCAGACCTTGTTCCTTGTGACAGTTCAAACACCGTCGCAACACGACATCCGAAGGCACCTCTTCAGATAATTCATACACCTCATCCATGTGGCAGTATTTGCAATCCGGTTTGATTTGCGCAACTTCAGGCGGATCATCGGGCTTTACACCATGAATGCTGTTTCGAAAATGCTCTGCCACATCCCGATGAGAAAAGGACCCGCCGCTGATGAGTTTCCATTTGTCTAAGTGACATTCTTTTGCACAATCAACGCGCTGCGCCCTTTCCTTATGCGGGACCTGATCAATATCAATATGGCAGTCAACACAGGTGACATTGCGGTGGATAGATTCATTGTGCAGCTTCGCATCAACATAATAGTTGCGTAGTACGCCCTGCGCATCATAGCCCCGAAGCCGGCGGTATTTATGACAAAACAAGCAGTTTTCCGGGTCTCGGGCATAAGAAATGGAACAGCAAATCAGTTGCAGCAAAACCAAACCAGAAAAACAAATCTGCGTAAAGATCTTTTGCTTCATTGCTTGCCTTCTATATAGTTATCGGAAATTTGATAAACGCATACGCGATTTGCAATCATGTCGACGACATACAATTGTTGACGGTCATCAATTGCAATACCCACCGGCGTTTTCCATTTTATGATCGTGCCTGATTCGTCTCCCAGCACCGACAAGAAATTACCATAGCGGTTAAAAACCTGAATTGTTCCCACATAACTGTCGCTGACAAAAACCCGATTATTCTTATCAACGCATACCCCTTTGGGCCGAAAAAGCTGGCCTAAGTCAACCCCCCATTCGCCAATCGTGCTTATCGCCCTTCCTCTGGGATCCCAGGCCTTTACCCGTGTATTGATAACATCTACGATAAACACCGTGCTGTCATTGCCCACTGCAATGAAGAACGGGTACCGAAAATTTTGACTGCCATCGCCCTCGGTGCCCCATTTCTCAATAAAAGACAGCTTATCCAACGCATACAATAGAACTTGATGGTTGTCATTGTCCACGACATATAACCTGTTTCGTTTCTCATCAATCGCAACGTCCACCGGATCGCTGGGGTGCAGATTATCCCTTACATTTTGTATGAATAATTCCCCTTGTACTTTTCCCTCCGGGCTAAATATCTGCACGCGCCGATTACCAGTATCAGCAACATAGACACGACTTTGACTGTCAATGGTCAGACCAAGCGGTGATGCAAACTGTTCTTTGGCGTTTCCCGTGCTGCCAAATGAAAACCGATACCTGCCGTTTTCATCAAAAACTTTAACCTGGCTGTTTACACCGTCAAGCACATAAATGAGGTGATCTTTGCCAATTGCCACATCGCTTGGCTGAAGAAACCCATGTTCTATAACAAAGAGAGGTTTGAGCGGTGTAATGTTATACGGCCATGCGATTTTTATAAACAGAACCGATAAAAAAAAGGTCAACGATGCAATAACGATATTTTTATATAACATTATTTAACCGGTCTCCGTTCAGGTTCTAAAAATCGAGGGGTGTGAAAAACATCATATTCTGCAATCATCTTGGTAATCTGATCACTGGCAACCATGGCAGCGCGACCTTGGGAATACCCAACTTCAAGCAGAGGGATGAACAGGGATTTCTTATTATGACATTCATCACAACTCACCGGCTGTTTTGCCGTATTCTTATGAATTTGTTGAATGATCTGTTTTTTCTGATCCTTTGAGAGATTTTTTTCTTCAAAACGTAATAACAGTTTATTGGACTCGTCACGTTCTTTCCTGATTTTGTTCAAATCTATTTCATGATCGCAGGTTTCACAGGGACATAACTTTATATCAAGGGAATCTATTGGTGCATCGCCAAGCTGGGGATTCGGTACAATTTCACCGGTGGAACGTCGGTACCAGTAATATGACAGAGGGTGTTCAATATCTTTGGGACGCACGTGGCAGGTGGTGCAAGAGAAATATAAATTGTGCATATTGAGAAATGCTTTGATATTTTCTACCTTACCATGCGGCAGATCGCCATGGCATTTGATGCAGTGCGAGGTGGTCTCCGGCCCGATCTTCAATTCAATGCGATGATAATGTTTCCTAACTTGCTGCTCTTCTACGAATCGGTAGCCGCGATAAAACTCTTTGCCCTCGGAAGCTTCCAGTACCACTTCCTCAAAAAATTTTGGAGCCGCAGGCGTTTCAACCTGTTTTGGTTTTGTGGTAACAATTTGATAGCCAACAATAAAAACCGAATGATAAATAACGCGACTGATAGCAATCGTAGCAAACACAATAGCGATTATATAAATACCCAGGAAAGCACGTTTTATGCTCTTTGCCCAGAAACCGTATGTAAAGCTTATTTGAAGCGCATTTGGTCGTATCCGATTCTGAAGACCGGCATCCTGCATTGCTTTTACATAATCTTGATAATGATACTCTACCATTTCCCGTTCATCAATTAAACCGGTCAACCAGGCACCGCCCATGGGGAATACTGCAGGAGCTAAATGGACATTATACAGGTGCCAGATGAAGATTACGATACAGGCAAGAAATGCTTCATCGCTGTGGGCAATATAAGCAAAATTCAGTACATTGCCGGAAAAATACCGAGTAAAAAACTCCTTGTACCACAGGAAATAGCCAGAAATGCCAATAACCGGAACCCCCCAGAATACTGCAAGATACCCGAACTTTTCCTTTAAGCCATGAAACACCAGCGATGGACGCCGGTTCGTAAGAAAGAGAAAATATTTGAAAACAACCATCAGCTCTTTGATATCGGTAAGGTTTGGCACCATAGGCATCTGCATAATTGCAGTTATCATAGTCTTCAAGGTCAAGGTTCCCTGCTTCTTCAGAGGAAGAATATAGTAACGGTAACCGCAAACCAGGACATACATAAGGTGATAAATAAAAACAGCAGTCATAACTACCGCGCTGATGCGGTGCAGCAGCGGCGCATAATGTATTCCACCAACCAGTGCATAGACTTTGGGCCCCCACCAGGTATGATGAAACTTGAGCGGCAAGCCGGTCGCCGCCAGCAGCGTGAATGAAATAAAAAGGAGAAAATGTTGCAGGCGCTGGTTCAGCGTCAACCGATGAAAATAGAGTTTTCCGTCCTTTTCAATGATCTGTATTGATCTCATTCTCTGTTTTTGCGTTTGCTTTTTTTTCTAACTTTTCTCTTAATTAATACTGCATTCGGAAAAATGTTCCGCAGCATATCAAGGACCGTAAACAGCATAAGCGGAATAAAACTACCCAAAGTCAGTAATACAAAAAACAGCACGGCGTAAAATTCAAAAGGATTTTTGTGCGGCGCAACAATAACATGCGCTTTATATCCTGCCAGATTTAATCCGGCTTCCGGATGACATTCAATTGCGGAGCAGGTTTTATAAAGATTATTCTTGTGTGTTGCAGACTCAGGATTTTTATACGAGTGAATAGAATGGATTGATTCGCCGAAAAACACATGACAGTCTGTGCAATCGGCAGCAAGTTCGTTGCCCAAAAACACGGCTTTGCCATGCATCGTTTCAAGATACGAACCAACGACATTTTCCAGGTTGTGCCGCTTCATCATTGCAGAATCGGCATGGCACTCGGCACACATCTGGACCAGTTCTTTGGGGCTCCGCTGCTTCTGCATCCGGGATGTGAAGTGATTGTAAAATTTGCGCAGGAAATCCTTCTTTTCGTGGCAAATGGAACAGCGTTCAATGGTTTTGTCAGCAAGTCCCGGCCGTTCCTGCTTAAGAAATGCAAGCGGGCGGTATAGCGGATCTTGATGGCATGTTTTGCAATCAGGATAATCAGATGCGTGTTCTTTGGGTTTTCCGTTCTGGTCAGTAGAGCCGTGCGCGCTGCGGGAAAGCAATTCTCCTACGTTACGGTGCGAGAATTGTCTTCCCGAGGAGGGCTCAGTCATATGGCAAACCAGCATACAATCAACTTTTACCGGTTCGCCATGGGGAAATTTTTCAACATTTACATGGCAGTCGGTGCAGCGAAGATTGCCATGAGGGCTGTTTACATACAGATCTTCGGTAACATACAATAGCTTAAAGATTCCCTCTTTATCAATGTAGCTAAGACCGCGGTATCGATGACAAAATAGGCAGTTTTCTTCGTCAAATCCAAAACCTGAAGCAGGGAACAAAAAAAAGATTACTCCCGACACCAGTATATAGATACACGCAATTATTGACACTTTCTGCTTAAACGTCCTCATCCCGTTTTTCTGAAATACCTAACGTTTTTAATTCGCGTTTTGGATGCTGAGCAAAAATTTGGTTTTGATGGCAAAGGAAAATGAGCAAATGATTCTCATATGCCTGTTAATATTATTAACGATACAATTCAGACTTTTCATTTGACAGACCGGACACAACGAAAACCAATATTAAAACTACGAGCATTGGGCAGCGCATAGTAACGGTTTGCGACCCTTACTTCGCCTTCATTACAATACCAGGCGCCGCCACGCAAAACTTTGTGAGTGCCGTTCAGTGGTCCCTTTGGGTTTCTCTTGGGGCTTGTCGCATAATAATCACTGTCATACCAATCTGCACACCATTCCCAGACATTACCAATCATGTCATAAATACCATAGCTGTTTGGCTTTAAGCTCTTTACCGGCAATAGACCAAATGAAAGATAATTAGCATTCTGCGTATTTGCCGTGTTTCCCCACGGATACGGCTCTTGCTGGTTGCTGCCGCGAGCGGCATATTCCCATTCTGCCTCTGTTGGCAACCGTTTCCCTGCCCATCGCGCATAATCTACCGCATCCTGCCAGCTTACCCCAACCACAGGGTCGTCGGGTTTATCATAATCAGGCAACCAATAAAGTGGTTTTGGGTGTCCTGTCGCGGCCATAAATTTTTTATACTGTCTAACGGTCACTTCATGTTCGTCTATATAGAACGAATCAATATATACTTCGTGCTGCGGCTTTTCATCAGAATCTCCATCTGGCGCTCCCATAATGAATGTCCCACCAGGAACGAGCATCATGGTGCTGTCGTCATTGGACACCGAATCTTTATGTTGTGCAGCCAAAGAAATAGATCCTGCGAAAATCAAACAAAGCAATATAACGCACAGGAACCAGAGAATGCTTGTTTTCATGAGAAATAATAAAAGAAGAATTTAATAATTTTTTGTGGCTTTAATACTTTTTATATAACATACCGCATAAAAATATTTCCAGTGACATTTGTCATGTAATCATAGACATGTCTCATCATCCCACGACAAATTAAAATAAAACACCAATGCATAGAAAAAAATAGAGCGGAAACATACAGCATGTATTTTCCGCTCTATTGATTTCATCCTTATCAATACCGTCAATAATGTATCAATGTTGATGTCTTTCTGACTGATTCAAAATCATGGAGACGTGCATCTATACCATTATGACACCCCAGACATGAAAAATTGTCGGTAATAAATGCACCCTTCCCATCCCTTCTCAGCGCATCGCCAACTGCGGTAAACATTTCCTCGGGATTTGCCTCTGTTTTAATTCTTACCACGTGGGTGCGTTGATCACCTTTCCGATATAGACCGAGTCCGATTGAATTTGTCTTATAAACCGCAAACGGCATATGACACTGAATACAATCAACGTTTTCCATTAACAAATCAATATTCTGCGTTGTATGGCATTCCCGGCAGGTAGTTTTGATGGCTTTTTTACTCTCAATGCTGACGCTAAAATGAGGATTATGACATGTTACACATTCAACAATATTCCCATGCTTTGTCGCAGTAAATTCGTTATACTGCTGTTGGTTTTTGATAAATCCATCTTTAGCTTCAATAATTGTTCCATCATTTCGTTTATGGCATAGTCCGCACTGTTTCGATGAGGTATCAATTTTAATGAACTGCGGTGATTGGGTTAGCACATGCTCGCTGCCGGGGCCATGACATACCTCGCAGCCGACAAACGGATTATGCAACGTTTTTTCCCACTCTGTATAAACAGCCGGATGACACAAGTTGCATGCTGATGAACCTATATAGTCCGCCTCATAGGGAACAACCGTAAAAAATGCGCTCCGGATAACGCGCTCCTGCAGCGGGTTGAAAAATATAATTTCTACGCGCGTCTGTCCGCTGGCTGCGACTGGAATGTCAACAGACCAAACCACTTGATAATCACCCGCAAGCCCTAATCTGAATCTCGGTGAAAGACTTGCCGCCCAGTTCTCCCCCGTCACGGAACCGCGCAGTACTACTAATCCCGGACGCTCAAGGGAAAAGCCTGCTACAACCCTTATGGTAGTTCCTGGTGGAAATTCTGTTTGCGGCGTTCCCAGTGCATCGGTGATAATGATTTCATTAAACGTAAGAACCTGTGCGCCAAATCCTGCAGTAGGAATTACTAACCACGCCAAACATGTCAACAGGATTATAAAAAGCAATGATTTAGATAAGTCATGCTTCATTATTTAATGTAACTTCCCTTTTGTATGGCACTCTTGACAAACTAATTTTTTATAAACTATTCTTATAATATTAATGGCCGCTTTTCAAGCGAACAATTTGCAGCAGGCATTAAATTTATCATTTGACGTGGTCAAATTTTATTAATATAAAAAAAGAAACAAAACTACAGCACGGTTCACCCACCCAGACAAATCATATTTTAAAATTTTATAAGATAAATTAACTCGCAACAGTCAGTTTTTATTAAAAACAATCTTTCGCCATAGAAAATCCGCATTAAATTGCAGATTTTTTATGTTTTGAAGGGGGTGATAGCTGCCTTAATTTTAAAAGGGAGTGTGATAATTTATTTAAAACTGTATTGAGGAGGATTTTATGAAAATTGGAAAAGTGTGTTTACTGCTGTTTTTAGGTGTAACGCTTATGGCAGCGCGCGGCTGTCGTATAGGTAATGGCACCATAGAGGGAACTGTAATTAATAAACTTACCAATGCTCCATTAGCAGGTGTCACTGTTAAGTTGAATGCGGGAATTACTGTTTCGGCAAATGCTGCGCCATCAGAAATGACGACCGGGGAAGATGGCACTTACAGCTTTGATGTTGAACAAGGAAATTACACCATTTCGTTTGCCAAGGATAATTATAAATCAGCAACCGGTGCAGCAACTGTCAGTAGAAGAGTAACCGCTACAGTGAACGCAGCGCTTGAACCAGCCTCTAAAGTTATTGTAAGCGCAGGACCTGACCAGGAAGGTGCCTTTGGAGCATCAATTAATCTTAATGGAACTGTTGAGATATTTGATGGCTCAACAATAGAAAGTATTGCGTGGACACAGACAACCGGACCAGCGGCTTCAATCGCTGATCCTGCTGTAGAAGACACGACAGCAACACTGCCAACCAGCGAGGCAACTAAGACTGCTCTGCTTGCTGGATTAGAGCAGCTTGACCGCCTCATGGTACAACCAATTAATCCGCATGCTCTGGAAGGCGCAAAAACAGCCACATTCAAAATTACGGTTAAAACCTCCAGCGGCACGTACTCTGATAGCGCTATTGTGGAGTTGCCTTTGAATCTCCAGGTAGCTTCTGGCATACAGAATGTTCCCATTAATGTTCCCGTTTTAATTCATGGTAAAAATCAGGGAGCATATAATTGGGAAATTTCTGCAAAGCCTACTGGATCAACTGCTGCCTTAGTGGATGCCACAACTCAAGATCCTTATTTTACCCCTGACATTTCAGGTACCTATACTATTGAAGAAGAAGGGACCGAAGCATCCATCAATATCTATGCAGGAACGTATGTTGGCGGGATCACCGGCCAAGATGCGAGCGGAAATCCGGTAATGGGAGCCTGCACTTCATGCCACAGCACTCCAGCATTGTATTCTGAAGTGTTTGCCGCCTGGGCAGAGAGCGGCCACGCTCATATTTTTAGCGACAACATAAACACCAACGACCATTATAGTGAAAGCTGCCTGCCCTGTCACACCGTTGGACTTGACTTAAAGGCTGCCAATAATGGTGTTGATGATCAGTCTGACTATCAAGCTTTCATTGATTCCGGTTTAATGCACTCACCCAGTCCTACAAACTGGACTACCGTTCTTGCCGATTATCCTAATACTGCCAAGCTGACAAACATCCAGTGCGAAAACTGTCACGGTCCGAACAATACTACTCAGCATTTTGCGGGTGGTGAAGGTCGCTTCAGCATCGCATCTGATGTATGCGCTACCTGCCATGGCGAGCCGCCGCGCCACGGGCGTTTCCAGCAGTGGGAAGAGAGCGGCCATGCCAATTTTGAGCTTGCTATTGAAGAGGGAGAAAATGGCAACTGTGGCCGCTGCCATGCGGGACAGGGATTCCTCTACTGGACTGAGCAAGGCAATACCAGTGCCAGCATCCCGAATGATCAGCTCGAGGCATTGGGCATGACGCCTGATCAAGTACAGCCCCAGACTTGCGTAGTTTGCCATGACCCGCATTATGTTGGTACAGTCTCCGGTGATTCCACTGACGCACCAATGCGTATCCAGGGAGATACTCCCCAGCTACTTGCAGGGTTCACCGCAACCAATGTTGGCAAAGGGGCAATTTGCATTGTATGCCATAATACACGCAGAGGACTTCGCAATGATTCAAATCCACCTCCAGCAGCTAACTATAATGCCCCGCATGATGGCGCACAGGGTGATGTGCTGATGGGACAGAATGCCTTCTTCGTTGATATTCCGCAGCGATCAAGCCACGCTAACCTGAAAAATAGCTGTGTTGCTTGCCATATGCAAGCAACTCCGCCGCCTGCTGGCTTCAGCTACAACCAGAGCGGCACAAATCATACCTTTGCTGCCAGTATCACCATCTGTTCCCAGTGCCATGCCGGTCTTGATGGACTTGCTTTACAGGGTAGCACGGAGTTAATGCTTAATGATGTGCGAAACGCTATCGGAACCGCAGCAAGCACAAAGCTGAATGCACTTGGTACGATAAAAGTTCGCGCTTATGATCCTGCAACGGGTCTCTTCTCTTCGGATTCCGAAACCAATAGCAACGTGATTATTGATACTGCAGCAAATAATGTTACTGTTACTGATGCGTATTATTTATCAGGGCAGACTTCATTTGCGATGACGCTTGCTGCTCCTATTGATATCACTTGGACTGACGGCTCCACAACTTCAACCAACAGTTTTAGCGTGCAGATGCGGTCTCTGAGAGACGTAGACGATGCATTTGTTTATGCATCGGCAACGAGCAATATGTTCCGTGCCTGCTGGAACTACATCCTGATTGGTTTTGACGCAAGCAAGGGTGTGCATAACCCAAGTTTTGTGTCAAATGTCCTTTTAACAACAGCCGTTCAGGATCTTTCATTCTAATAACGCAAAATGCGAAAGCGGGAGTGGATTTATTCACTCCCGCTTTTTTATTCAATTTCATTAGGTAGGAGCGGTTTTAGCCGCGAGCATTCGATGACAATCATAGCAAAATATTCGCACATAAATGTGCTCCTACAAAAATTCCGCATTATCCTTAAAACTAAAACATCTAATCCCCGTATTTCGTGATGCTCTTTGACTGCATAAAATTCGGTTAGATTTAACATCAGTTTGCATGTACAGCCCCGGCCAGCGTTTTAACCTGATCGAATGTGTAAGTTGTAGCAGCAATGCCTCCCTGCCGGTGACATGAGATGCAGATAAAGTTAAGCGTTAGTCCCTTTGCCCTCCCGGTATTGTCTGTTGCTACCGATAACCCATCTGTGGCGAACATGTCAGACGGACTGTTTGCATCCGCATAAACTGCAAATATATGTGAGCGCACGTCGCCCAGTTTTAGATTTGTGCTGCTGCCGTTCTGATAAGTGATGTTTGCGCCTGATTTGACCGCATACGGCATGTGGCAATCCACACATTTAAGAAACTGCATGCCAAGACCCACAGTTTTACCAGGATGGCAGGCTGTGCATTCAGTAATGATCCCTGTACCTGCTGCCTTTGCATCATAATGGGCAGATGCGTGTGCATTATGGCAGGCATCACAGGTGAGGTAATATTTCGGGCTTGCCGCAAGCTCTTCTGCCTGCTGCTGATGCAAAATAAGTCCGTTGTCAGCTTCCAGAACCTGACTGTTATCCCGTATATGACAAAGGCTGCATGCGTGCTTTGGATTGCCAGCAGGCTTGACACCAAACGGATCGTTCAAATGCTGCTCTCCAGGGCCGTGGCATGCCTCGCACCCTACCCCATTCTCAGACCAGGTCCCGACTAAGCCAGGTAGTCCATTCTGATTTCCTTCTGCAGTATAACCAGTGGTATGACATGAACTGCAGTTAAAGGGTTTTGATGTTTTGACAGCAGTTTCATAGGGAACAAATTGCCCAACGGTATTGAGGAACGCATCTGGCAGGTTGTACTGACTGTCTATCTTATTTGTCCCATTGGTTAGAATATACCCACTGGTATTTACAAAGTTAGCTTTCCAGCCATAACCGCCAACGGTAAAAAGAATATCAGTCCACGGCAGCGCTCCCGGAGGCTGCGAAATCCCCGGAGCAAATGAGGGGTATACAGGCGCAATACCCTTCACCTCATTCAGCGCAAAATTATGGCCTGAATCAAGATAAGCATCTACAATATCTTTGTTTGAACCAGAATGGCAGGCAATGCACAATGCTGAGCCGATATAGCCATTTTTTACCGGCGGGCTGCTGTGCACAAATGCAGCAAGACTTTTTACCTGTTCAAAGCTGTATATGGTTGCGGCAGATCCTCCTGGACGATGGCATTGCTGGCAGACAAAATTTAAAGTCAGTCCCTTTGCCGTGCCGTTAATTCCAACAGCTAATGATTTCCCATCAGCGCTGAACATCTCAGCAGGGTTTTGTGCTGCAGCATTTACGGTAAATATGTGGGAGCGCATGCCGCCAACTTTCAGATTATTACCATCCGTATCTTCATAGCTTACCTATGCGCCGGAATTAACAGCATAAGGCATATGGCAGTCTATGCAGCGGAGAAACTGCATACCAAGTCCCACAGTTACATTTTTATGGCAGGTCGTGCATTCCTGGATAATACTCTTCACGGCAGTATTGTCGTTGTAATGGGCAGAGGCATGGGGGTTATGACAGCTCACACATTTAAAAAAGAACTTTACACCGGCACCAAGCTCTTCTGTCTGCTGCTGATGCAGGATCAGACCGTTTTCCGCTTCAACAATATTTTTGTTGTTGTAAGAATGGCAACTAACACATGCCTGAACAGGATTACGGGGTGGACTGATTGCCGTGGGATTCGTCACATGGTTACTACCAGGCCCATGACATGCCTCACAGCCCACACCCTCCTCCCTCCAAGCCCCGATGAGACCAGGCGGAATATGCTGGTCCCCAAAAAGAGTATATCCGCTCGTATGACAGGACCCACAGTCAAAGGGCTTTTGAATCGTTTGTGAAGGTTCATAGGATACAAATTCACCGGGTGATTTTAAAAAATCACTGGGGAGATTATACTGCGCATCAATGTTATCTACACCGTTTGTTACCAGGTAGCCGTCTGGTTTGACAAAGTTAGCTTTCCAAGCATAGCCACCGACAACATACAAAATCTCATTCCATGTCAACGTAGCGGGCGGATCACTGACGCCGGGGGTAAAAGAGGGGTAGTCTGGTGCGGCAGCATTTACCCTATTTAAGGCAAAATGATGCCCAGAGTTTTTATATGCAGCAACAAGATCCCTGTTGAGGCTTTCATGACAGGCAATGCAAAGGATGCTCCCAATATAGGTAGCCTGAGGTAGCTGCGGAGGCGCTTCGACAACAAATGAAAGCGAGGATGACCCGAAGCCTCCGGGAATAGTTATATATAATACTGAGACGGCTGCCGAACCCAAAGCAGTTTCCGGAATACGACTGTCCCAGTATAAGGTCGGAGCTGCCATTTGCCCCCTTGTAAACTGCAGCTCAAGACGTTCTGACGATGCTCCTGAAAATTGTACAGTGCCGCGAACAGCAATAAACCGCAAACGTTGCTCACTAACCGAAACTCCATATCGAATCTGATCACCGGGATAAAATCTTGTTTTTATCTGGTCATTAAAATCGCTGGTAATAATGCTGAAAGACTTATCCATGGGGAATTGCGCTCCCCCGCTCCGCGGAAGCAAACAAATGAAAAAGCATATTGCTGCCGCATATCCGATAAAGTGGCGCATACCAAATGCTGTGACTGTCATAATGAGCAAAATAATTTAGTTGTTATAATCTTGTTATTAAATAATTTTAATGATATAGTTTTTATTAATTTCTTAACATAGATTGCGCATATCTGGAAAAATTATTTTTCACACTTTACAAGGAGTAGTTTCAATGAACATATTACTGGTATATCCAGAGGTTGCCGAGACCTTCTGGAGTTTTAAACATGTCCTGAGGGTCGTGCAGCGTAAAGCGGCTTTCCCCCCGTTGGGTGCTCTGACCGTTGCAGCCATGCTGCCGCAGACCTGGCAAAAACGGCTGATAGATATGAATGTCAAGCGGCTACGCGACGAAGACCTGAAATGGGCAGATTACGTTTTTATCAGCGCCATGATTGCGCAACGGGAATCAAGCCGACAGGTTATTGACCGCTGCAAAGCTATAGGGGTGAAAACCGTCGGAGGCGGCCCCTTGTTTAATTCTTACGGTGACGAATTTCAAGATGTTGATCATTTAGTTCTCGGCGAAGGCGAAGCAAACGTCCCTCAATTTATTGAGGACCTGCAGAACGGTATTGCGCGAAAAATATACCAAGCGCAACAATTTCCTTCGCTTGCCACTACGCCTCTTCCGCTCTGGGAACTCATAAGATTGACAGATTATGTGAGTATGGGCATTCAGTTTTCTCGGGGCTGCCCGTTTAACTGTGAATTTTGCGATATCATTGTGATGAACGGCAGGGTTCCACGTATGAAAAGCAATGATCAAATGATTGCAGAACTTGATGCCCTTTACAACCGCGGTTGGCGCGGAACGGTATTTATTGTTGATGACAATTTTATTGGCCATAAGGCAAATGTGAAATCCCTGCTGCGCGAGATTATTGTCTGGCAAAGTAAACGCAAGCGGCGTTTGAATTTTTTTACCGAAGCGTCCGTTGATTTGGCCGAAGACGAGGAGCTGATGAATTTAATGGTCCAGGCTGGATTTAACAAAGTATTCCTCGGCATTGAAACCCCTTCTGTAGAAAGCCTTCGCGAGTGCGGCAAATCCCAGAACTTGCGCCGGAGCCTGGAAGAATCGGTGCGCATAATTCAGAGCCACGGTTTAATGGTAATGGGCGGATTTATTGTCGGTTTTGACAACGACCCGCCTGACATTTTTCAGCGGCAGGTGCAGTTCATTCAAAAAACCGGCATTGTGACGGCAATGATTGGCCTTCTTACGGCGGTTCCCGGCACGCGACTCTATAAACGGCTGGAACAAGAGGGCCGGCTGCTTTTTAAATCAACTGGCAACAATACCGATGTTAGCGGCAGCCTTAACTTTGTTCCCAAAATGGACCGAGAAACTATCATCAAGGGCTATCGCTGGATGATGAATACCATATATTCCCCGGACATGTATTACCGGCGGATCATCACATTTCTCCAGCAATACCGGCCCAAATCAAAATTTTACCTTGAAAAAAATGACGTACTGACTTTCTTCAGATCATTCTGGTATCTGGGCATGAGAGACCGCAGACATACCAAAAATTATTTTTGGCGGCTTCTTACCAAAGGAACCACGACCTATCGCAAAGCCCTGTCTGAGATTATGACCATTGCCCTGTATGGCTATCATTTTCGCAACCTGTTCTGGTCGCAGCATTTTGAATCCGATATGGAAAAAAAAGCCCCTCTCAACAGGCAGTACCAATAGGTGCTGAGAAAGCACAACTGTTGAGGCAGAGAATCGGCAGGCAATGACTCAGCAATCATCGTTGCCCGGATTTCCGGTGTTGTGTGCCGCAGGATGACATTAAGAATTTGCGTAGCAGCCCGACAAGTTTTTTATTTTCAATTGTGGTCCTCACCGCAATCCGGAAAAAATGTTCATTCAATCCCTTAAATGAATCGCACTTCCTGATTATAACCCCCTTCTGCAATAACGATTCATAAAGCTCTGATACGGTCATTGGTGCTGATTCGTCAAGTTTCAGGAGCAAAAAATTAGCCGCACTAGGAAATATTTTTAAACAAGGAATGGTACTCAGTGCGGTAATGAGCTCTGTTCGCGCGCTCTGGAGATAACAAATAGTTTTTCTTATGAACTGCTGATCCCTGAGACTTTCGATGCTCGCGTATTGCGCCAATGCGTTCATGGTCCACGGCTCCTGATGTGCACGCAATTTTGCAATGTTACCCTTAGATGAGAAGATATAACCAGCGCGGAGTCCCGGGAGTCCAAAGAACTTTGTCATGGAACGCAAAATATACATATTTTCATATAGTTGTATCATATCCTTCAGAGATTGGTTTTCATTAAAATCAATGAATGTTTCATCAAGGATGACCTGGGTGCCCAGAGGAAGAGCAGCGTTCAGTATTTCCAGCAATTTTTCTTTGTCCGTTAATACGCCAGTCGGATTATTGGGATTACAGATATACAACGCATCATAGCCGTTTCTCAATTCTTTAAATAAATTTTCGACAGTTATGGCAAACTCATTTGACTCAAGCGTTTTAAAATAGCTCACCTTACCATTTATGCTGCCAACCGCTGCCTCATATTCCGAAAAAGTCGGAATCACCAGCAGTGTTTTTTTGGGTTTTAAAACGCGGGGAAGCAGAAAGATAAATTCAATTGAGCCATTGCCGACCAGTATGGAAGCGGCAGGAATACCATGATAACGAGAAATCGTGTGAATAAGATCAAGGCATTCACGATCAGGATAATTCCGTATCAACTGGTCGCAATGACGAAGAATGTTTTTAATACGGGGCGAAAAACCTAATGGATTGATATTGGCGCTAAAATCAAGAAGGTTGCGGGTTGCAATTCCCGTTTTCCGCGCTATTACATATATATTCCCGCCATGCGCATTGAGAGTCATATTATTGTTTTTTGCTTTTAGAAAAAAGCATCATTCTGATGTCATGTTTTTTTAATGGGTTGAGTCGGTGCGTGCTATAATAAAAACAGAGTAAGCTTGAAATAAGAGGCATGCTATTTTTATACAAACAGGAGGTTTGCTATGGATAGACGCAATAAACTGATTCAGGAATATAACCATGATCCCTATTTTTTAAAAGAAAAAATAACCGACCCTGCTGTGTGTAAACAATGCGGCGTCGTTTATAAAAATGGTACGTTTGAGTGGCTTGACACTCATCCGGTACATGCCGCAAAAATATTCTGTCCCGCATGTAAGCGCATTGAGGCGCAATATGAGGGGGGTGTTCTCCAGTTAGAAGGAAAATTTCTTGTTAAGCATAAAACTGAAATTTTAAATATAATCAAAAATACTGAAATTAACGAACGGAAATCAAGGCCATTGGAGCGAATCCTTAATATAGATGTGAAAGACCAAAAAATTGAAATAAAAACCACCTATGAACATATGGCACGCCGGCTTGGGGAGGCGGTTCATAAAGCCTGCAAGGGAAATTTACTAATCCAGTACCCAGAGGGAGAAAAATATGTGAGAGTCTTCTGGTCGCGAGATGACTAATCACAGTTTTAAAATTGCCGCAGCATTTTTCCAGAAAATGCATTCTTTATCAGCATCGCTGAGAAAATCTGCTGTTTTGATTGCGTTTATAATCGGTTCCAGATTAAAGATGCCGTCAGAACCGAACAGCACGCGATGAGAGCCCAGTGCGGCAACCAGCCTGCGCAGCACCGGCACCACAACTGCACTGCCCAAGGCATCCTCAAGTTGATTCAACGTCGAAATATCCACAAAAAAGTTTTGGGCATACAGGCTGACCGCTATTACATCTTCAACCCACGGATAGCCCGCATGGGCAACTATCACCGGCAAATCGGGAAAATCCACTGCAATATCATCAAGATACAGAGGATGGCAGTATTTCAGGCGAGTCCCGTCTGCGGGTGGCTTGATACCCATGTGAATCATGACCGGTAGTTTCAGGGACAGGCATTTCTCATAGAGGGGATACATACGCTCGTCATTTGGATAAAAACCGGCTGCCGGATTAAGTTTAACGCCTTTTAATCCAAAGTCGTTGACTGCGCGCTCAATTCGCATAAGATTTTCAGACACCCCACGGTCGGGGTGGGCTGCGCTAAAACCTATAAAACGATCAGGGTGTTCAGTGACAAAATCGGCCACCTCTTTGTCCGGCAAATTTGAATTGCTGCGATCACCCAGCGGCCCGTAATCTTTTCCCAGGATAATCATTTTATCAACCCCCATTTCATCCATAACGTTGAGGTATTGTTCGGCAGGCAGATAAAAGGGGCTGCTTTTTACCGTAAGGTGGTTATGTATATCGATAATCATAGAAATCTCGTTATTAATTATGCAGGATCATTATCTTTTCTCATATCATTTTTCTCAAGCGATCTCAACTGATTCAATGTATATTCATACGCAGCATAAAATGATTCAGGACCGCGTTGCAAATTGTTGGGCGTTAAATACGGCAGGCGCGGTTTTATCTCAATGATTGTGGTTCCCTGCTGTTCCGCAAACTTCTTTTGCAGCAGATAGTGTTCCTGCCGTGCGATACTCATTGCCGTTTGATAGGCATGGTGGGGCGCAAAGCGTTTTGCTGTAAAGTGAACATTGTCCGGAGAGAGTTCTTGAGATGTAATATAATGCACCAGTATAACCTCCGCATTGATATGCGCGCGCAATGCTTCAATAGGCGCCTTATCAATCAAACCGCCATCTAAAAAATAGTCATTATAAATCGCAGCTATCTTGAACGTCCATGGTATGGTTCCCGAAGCATACACGGCATCTATTATATTGCCGGTGGTAAATAGTTCCCGCCGTTTTTTTGATATATTTGCAGCAACAATAACGCACGGCTTTATTAAATCCTCAAAATATTTTACCGGCAAATAGGTCTCCAATAAATTTCTAAAACGTTTTCCTTCCAAATATCCCCGATACCCTTGAAACAACCGGCAGGCTGAACATACTGTTTTATACCATGGCTCTGGATCCCAGATGTGTTTTTTCTGTAACGAAAAGAGGATATCTCTTAACCTTTCTGCCGAAACACCTGCGGCAGCAAAGGCGGCGATTATAGCGCCCGAGCTTGAACCGGCATAGCCCGCAGCGTTTATATTACACTCCTCTAACGCACGATAACAGCCGGCATGGGCATAAAACCCAAAAAATCCTGACGAAAAAACAACGCCAACCTTTTTATTTTCTGATAGTTGCAATGTCATTTTTAGTCCCTTGTGCTGTTTACCTTATGCTCCTTTTATTATCCAGTGGTACACAGAGAGACGAAGTTTTCTGCGCCACAACAATATTGTTATTTGCTTTGTTCACGACTTCGCCACCTTGCCTGTTCCGCCGCGGGCAGGCATCTGTCAGAGCCTTCGATACGGGAAATGCTATGTGGTCTGGCACCACAAAATATAACGGTTGCTGCCGTGCCAGAGGTGCTGGACGGTTATGGTGTGGCTTGCGAAACCCCCAGGCGCTCTCTACACCAAACGATAAATAAATTTTGGGGAACGTCCTGAAAAAGTCTTCAGCTTGAAATAACATTTATTTTTATGATAACATACGTAATTGGTTACTTAGCCTGCACTGCGATATTAAAAGACCTCAAATGAAAACCAACAAAATTCTTTGTATTGGCGATTCTTATACGGCAGGATATCCGGGATATGATCCCGCTACCGGGGGTAACCAGGAATCTACTTACCAGTACTGGCTCGATCGAACAATACAAAAGCAAAGTCCGCAGGCACAATCTTTCTGTGTCAATAAAGGCAGTTGCGGCGACACTGCGCGCAGCATAGTGCAACGTCTATATAATTCATTAAAAACCGAGACGTTTGATCTGGTAATCCTTTCGGGCGGCACAAATGATCTGGGTCTAACCAGTAACGATCAGATATTGTACCATCTAAAACGCGGGTATGCCTATTGCATTGAATATCAAATTCCTGTTGTCGCCTGCGCTGTGCCACCACTTAAATTTACAGAATATGTGACCAGCATAAAAACGATAAACGCCGAAATAGCGTCCTATGCAGAACGGAACCGGCAGATCCTGTTTGCTGACTGGTTTGCCGCATTGCAGGATGAGCATGGTCTTCTTGCTGATATATATGACGCAGGAGACGGCGTGCATTTATCAATTGCCGGTTATCAGCGCATCGGCGAACTGTTGGCTGATGCCGTGAAAGATCTGATGTGCCGCTGAGTAAAATATACAAAAAAAGAATACCACTGAAAGGGGTCCCCAATGGCGATACAAGTCATTATTGCCGACGACCACGCATTGGTGCGCAATGGACTTAAGGCAATTATTGAAAAAAAAGGACAGGACATCAGGGTGATTGGCGAGGCTACCAACGGCAATGACGTATTAAAATTATCACAAACACGTTCAGCCGATGTTTATCTGCTTGATGTATCCATGCCGCTTTTGAACGGCATTGAAACGGCGTATCGTCTGTGCAAGAAAGATCCAGATGCAAAGGTTATTATGTTGAGCATGCACGATGATAAAATATTTGTAGAGAAAGCGCTGCACAGTGGCGCCCGCGGTTACCTTTTAAAAGAATCAGCCACCGACGAAATTATATTTGCGATTCATGAGGTTTATCAGGGTAGATATTATTTTACGCCCAAAGTGGCCGCGTATCTGGTTGATGATTTCTTAAACAAAACCCGTGATAAGCGTGTATCCCCTGTCTTGAGCAGCCGGGAACGAGGCGTCCTTCAGCTCTTGGCAGAGGGGTTGAGTAATAAAGAGATTGCTGCAAAATTGTCGCTATCTTTACACACCGTGCATGTCCATAGAAATAACATTATGAAAAAACTTCAAATACACCGCCATGCGGATCTGGTAAAATACGCTCTCAAAGAGGGGATTATTCAGCTATAGGAGCTGGTTGCGGGCAATTCTAAGATGCTCCAGATAAATATCCAAGATGCCGGTATTAAATCCCAGACCTTTTTCGGTACCGTCAATTTCATATCCGGCAAGCTGTGAACTCCATGAACCAGCTTCGCCCTCAGCATTGGCGCCCAAAACATCGGATACCATGTGATCACCGGCAACGAACATCAGCGGTATAAATTTAATTTTCTGTAACCGGCCTGCGCGAATCGATGCCAAGACGGTCTGCCATCCAGGTTCTCCCTCCACCACGCTGATAAAAACATTTTTCTGATAGCGTTTGCGCAACGCATCATTAATCATTTGGTATGCTTGTTTAGCAGGGTGGTGCGTGCCATGTCCAACCAGCACTGTAACCCATTCCGCAGGCGGAGGAATTCTCTCCGCAAGCGCTGTGAGGGTCATTTCAATGTCCCGATCGTTCGTAAGCAATGGCATGCCGACTGCGGTTTTCAACGTCGTGCGGCGAGCGGCAGCAGCTATTTTTTGAAATTCAAACCCGGGTATTATGTGCAGGGACTGGATTAGTGCGCACCTATAACCTTGCCGTTCAACTTCCTCCAGCACCTCCTCAAGGCTGCGCATGGTCCCAAGACCGGCTGCTGTCTTTTTCCTGAGTTGGTGGGAGGTAAATGCCCACAACAATGGCGTGGCAGGATAATGCGCTTTGAAGTATTTTTCAAAAAACGCATAGGTGTCCCATGCCTTTGTAGACGTCCCGAATGCTGTTGCGATCACCGGTATGCTGTCCATATTCCGATCCTACATGTATCAAAATAACAGGTCCTTGCACATCGTTAAAACATCTGTGCGGCAAATTCCTGTGCTGCCGCCGCGACAATTAGTTCAGCTTTTTGTGCTTCCCGGCGTTTATTTATAATGCTGGTATCTACCAGCGGTTGCAGCGCCTCAAGATTGTAGAGTCGCACCTGCAGATGGTTTGACAATTGTGGATCCACATCGCGGGGAACCGCCAGATCTATAATATATACCGGGTGCTTGCGCTTATCGAGGACCTGATGCACCTTTTCTTGTTTGATAATGTAGTGCGGGGCCGAGGTGGCCGTAATAATAATATCTACCTCTTGCATAAAGTCGTTTAAACAATCAAGACGAAAAGCCTGCCCGCCTAACGCCCGGGCAAGCACAACGGCTTTTTCAAATGTGCGGTTGCCGATAAAAGCGGTCTGAATGGCATGCTCATGAAGATAATGTGCTATCTGAATAATGACTTTATTTATTCCGATAAGCATTACCGTTTTACCCTTCAGCCCACAGGTTTTATTCAGGAGTTTGATTACCAGAGACGCCAGGGAAACTGATCCTTTTGAAAGGGCTGTCTCCCGGCGAACCTTTTTCCCGATACGCAGCGCATATTCAAAGACTTTATGCAATGTTTTCCCCGGGCACTGCATCTCGCGGGAAATGCGATACGCTTCTTTGACCTGAAACAGAACCTCGTTTTCCCCCAGCATTTGGGAGTCAAGTCCGGCAGCAACCCTGAACAGATGCAGCACCGCATCGCCATTTTCCTTGGTATAGACATGCTGCGACGCACCGTTCATAAACATATGGGTTGCGGGAAAAATAGCGGGGCATAACGGCTCGGGACTTGGGCAACAGGTTACGTAATATTCTGTGCGATTGCAGGTAAACAAAATAACACAGCCGTTAATAAACGGCAGTTGATTGATCCGTTGCAGTTCGGCGCGAATGTCACCGTCAGTAAGGGAACATTGTTCGCGTAGCTGCAATGGCGTGGTTTTATGATTGACACCAAACAAACTCAAGGATGTTTTCATCGCACCGTCTCACAAAAGCAAAGCGCCCTGCCCTCCTTCATCAAATAATAATTACAACTGTTTTCCTATCTCTTTGGCAAAATAGGTGATGATGAGATCCGCGCCGGCACGTCTTATTGCCAGCAGCGTTTCATACATCACCGCCTCGACGGTAAGGTAACCTCTTTCGCCGGCGGCTCGTATCATACTGTATTCCCCGCTCACCTGATAAGCGGCGAGCGGGAGCGTAAAACATTCTCGAGCTTTCGCAAGAATATCAAGATTAGTGAGTGCGGGTTTAACCATGAGGATATCGGCACCTTCATCAGCACAGCGCCGCAGCGCGCGCATTGCTTCTCGGCTGTTTGCCGCATTGAGCTGGTGTGATTTTCGGTCTCCAAAGGAGGGCGTTGATTGCGCAGCGTCACGAAACGGCGCATACAGCGATGATGCACATTTTGCGGCATAGGCCATGATCGGCACGTTTTCAAAACCCGCTTCATCAAGCGCGGTTCTGATTGCCGCAACGGTCCCATCCATCATGTCAGAAGGCGCCACCATGTCCGCTCCCGCCCGTGCATGACTCAAAGCTACCTCCACCAGCCGCTGAACCGTGGGGTCATTCTGAATAACGCCCTGTTCAACTATGCCGCAATGCCCGTGCAAGGTGTACTCGCACAGACAAACGTCGGTTATGATAACGACGTCCGGGAAATGATCTTTGACAGCCCGCACGGCGTTCTGAATAATGCCGTTGTCATCGCTGGCCTCCGAACCGCACGCATCCTTAAACAGCGGGATGCCAAACAGCAAGATGCCACGGATGCCGATACTGGTGAGCTCCTGCACCTCGCACAGCAGTGCATCAATAGAACGCTGATAGACATCAGGCATACTGTTGACCGGCGTCTTGATGCCGGTTCCGTGTACGACAAACAGCGGCGCGATGAGCGCTTCCCTGCGCAGGGTGGTTTCCTGCAACATGTCTCTCAAGCTCGGCTGCATTTTAAGTCTTCTCAGTCGTTGCATCATGTATCTTTTTAGAACGCAACGGCAATATCGCCGTTCTGGTTACCCATTACCCCTCGGCATGTTTCAGGCGTTAGGGTGTGCTGCCTGGCGTCGATTGACAAAATAGCTGATAATCGCCTGAGCTAATGATTCAAAATCATACCGCTCAGGCATGATGTGCGCCGCGTAACCGTGTTTGCGCAATGCGCTTTCGGTTATGGGTCCGACGCATGCCATGACCATCGTACGCAGTTCCGACAAAACAGCGGGGGGCGCGAAATCAAAGAAATTATGCACTGTGGAAGAACTGGTAAAAACGATGCAGTCCCCGGGATAAATCACGGTAAATGATTCACGATGCTGCAATTCCGGCGGCACTGCTGTTTTATAAACAGGAACCGCGCACACCTCGTTGTTCAGCTCCGCGAGTCCTGTTTCAAGCACGTCCCTGGCTTTCTGCGCTCGGGGAATAAGAATTTTAACCCCGGAAATATTGCGCCGTGCAAATGACCGAACAACTCCTTCGGCACTGAACTCCTCGGGCATCAGGTCTGCCTGCAGATAATAACTGTTCAAAGTGCGCGCCGTGCCGCTCCCGATCGCCGCGATCAACCGTCCGCTCAGAGAACGACTATCCTTGCCGCTATGAAGCAGGCGTTCCATAAAATATCGCACACCGTTTGAGCTGGTAAAGACGATCCAGGTAAACTGGTCAAGCCGGGCAATGGCATCATCAGCCGCCTGATAACAATCGGCTTGCGTAATGGCAATGGTCGGCAGGGGCATGACCTCCGCGCCGCTGTTTTCAAGGATTTCCGCAAGCGTATCATGTTCCTGTGCATCGCGGGTGATTACAATGCGGATGCCGAACAGCGGCATATCTTCAAACCATTGCAACTTGTGCCGCAGTCGCACCACCTCGCCTACGATTAAAATTCCTGGCGGCTGGAGGGCCGATTGTTGCACAAGCTGGCAAATGGCGTCCAGCGTGCCCGTGACGACTTTTTGCGTCCCGGAGGTTCCCCGCTGTATCACTGCCGACGGTGTCTCGGGTTCTCTTCCATGAATAATTAACTGTTCAACAATAAAAGAAAGCGTACGCATTCCCATGAGAAAAACCAAGGTATCTGCCGCGTGCGCGATTTCCTGCCAGGCAAGCGTTGAGCGGTCTTTGGTAACCGCTTCATGCCCGGTAATAATAGCAACTGACGATGCATAGCGACGGTCGGTAACCGGGATACCTGCATAGGCAGGGACGGCAATAGCCGAAGGAACACCCGGTATGATCTGAAAGGCGATTCCCGCTTCGCGTAATATCTGCGCTTCTTCTGCACCTCGGCCAAACAAAAAGGGGTCGCCGCCTTTCAACCGCACAACAGTCTTGCCCGACCGTGCTTTTTCAATGAGAATGCGATTTATCTCCTCCTGTGTCATTGATGGTTCTCCGCCGCGTTTCCCAACGCAAATTTTTTCCGCGGTTGCGCGGCAGTTATTGAGAAGCACGTGATTTATGAGATGATCATAAAGCACGACGTCGGCACGGGCAAGCATTTTCGCCCCTTTTACCGTGATGAGGCCGCGATCGCCAGGACCGGCACCGACAAAATAGACAACACCATTATTATTACAATTCATAACGATTTAGGCCGTGGCAATAAGCTGTTGTGCCAGGTTAAAGGCGATTACCTCGCACTCTTCGCTCCTGCCGGACTGTTTTCCTTCAATCATGGTATTGTTCTGCTCATCAAAAATTCTGCCGAAAAGATGCAACTGGGTATCTACCAATTTCCCATAAACACCTATGGGACGTCTGCAGCCGCCCCCCACTGCAGCCAGAAACGCACGTTCAGCAGACACTGCGCAATGGGTAACCGGGTCATTTAAGGCCGAGACAAGGTTAATGACTTGATAATCATCAATTCGTGTTTCAATACCGATCGCGCCCTGTCCGGCGGCGGGAAGCATTATGCTCATGGGCAATATTTGTGCGATAAACTTCGTATATCCCAGACGTTTAAGCCCGGCCACTGCCAGAACCAGTGCGTCATACAGGCCGTCTTGCCATTTTTTGATGCGCGAATCTACGTTACCGCGCACTGCTGAGAAGTGCAGGTCAGATCTGAATGCGCGCAGTTGCGATATTCTGCGGCCGCTGCCGGTCCCGATGGTGCTGCCCTGCGGCAACCCAGCAAGCTTTCCGGAGGCGATCAGCGCATCGCGCGGATCTTCCCGTTGGAGAATTGCTGCTATGGCAAGACCCGGCGGCTGTTCAGTCGGCACATCCTTCATAGAATGAACCGCACAGTCGATATCGCCCCGCAGCAGGGCTTCTTGAAGTTCTTTCAAAAACACCCCTTTCGCTTCGAGGGATTCGATGGGAACATCTAAAAAACGGTCGCCGGTCGTTGTTATTGGTATCAACTCGATATTCCAGCCGACCGCTGTTGTGCATAATGCAGTGCGCACCTGTTGCGCCTGGGTCAGGGCCAGCGTACTTTTTCGCGTACCGATCCGCAGTCTTTTACTGAAGACCATGATCTTGTAAAAACAGTTGCACCGTATGCCGGGCAGATTCGTAATTGCCGTTTTGCAACAACCAGAGCAGCGGCAGATTGAGCAGTTCATGCAAACATTTTTTTCTCTCCGCCGGCGAAAGCGCGGATGATTTATAAATGGCGATACGCGCCGGCTCTAATAAGGCGATGTAACGCGCATATTCCTGACCGAACTGCATTTCTAACTGCTCCCTGATTTTCCGTGATAATGCAGGAATTTTACCGTTGGTGCTTATGGCAATGGTTAAATCTCCCCGTCGTAACATTGCGGGAACGAAAAAATCAGACTCCTCAGGAGAATCAGCAACATTTACCAAGATTCCTGCTGCATGCGCCAGGTGTGCAATCATTTGATTGGCATTCCGGTCATCGGTCGCCGCAACAACCAGAAATTTATCAACCAAATCTTCGGGCTGAACCATTCGCTCTATGGTGGATATTCTGTTGCGTTCGATGAAATCGCGCAGCGGTTGTGTAATTACCGGGGCAACCACGGTAATACGGCCTCCTGCAGTAAAAAGAGTTCTTACTTTTCGCTCCGCTACTTCTCCCCCTCCGACGACTAAACACGGGCGATCGACAAGTCGAAGGCAGATGATAAACGGATTAAAAGCTCCTTCCATTATACAACCACGATTTTTTTCTGGTTCATCTTTTTAAATACCTGCCCTGCCGCATCAATTGTTTTGTCTATATCCGATGCGGTATGGGCGCAGGAAAGAAATGCTGATTCAAATTGCGAGGGCGGTAAATAAACGCCGTGTCTCAGCATACCGGTAAAAAAGTTTTTGAATAGTGTGACATTACACATTTTGACATCTTCAAAACACTCCGGTAACCGATCGTTAAAAAAAACCGTGAACATCGAGCCGAATGATGCAATCTGCACCGACATGTTGTATTTTTCTGCCATATCCTGTATTCCTGCACACAACGCGGTTGTCTTCTTATCGAGGGATTCATACACCGGGTTCTGTTGTAACCTCTTCAGCGTTGCAAGGCCTGCAGCAATAGCAACCGGATTGCCCGAAAGCGTTCCCGCCTGATACACGCCCCCCAGCGGGGCAATCCGCTCCATAATATCCCGACGCCCCCCGTATGCACCCACCGGCAGGCCGCCACCGATAATTTTGCCCAAACACGTTATATCAGGCATTATGTTAAACAGGTTTTGAACGCCGCCCCAAGCAACCCGAAACCCGGTTATTATTTCGTCAAAAATTAATACACTCTGGTAACGCAGGGTGATGTTCCTGAGTCCCCGCAGAAACCCGTCTTTGGGAAGAATTACTCCCATATTTCCCGCAATGGGTTCAACAATAACCGCGGCAATGTCATGTCCCTGTTGTGAAAACAGTTGTTCGCATGCCGAAAGATGATTAAAAGGCAATACGAAAACTTCCTGGAGACAACTCTCAGGAACTCCCTCGCTGGTCAATACATTAAAAGTCGCCGACCCAGAGCCAGCAGTTACCAACAGACCGTCGGCATGCCCATGATAGCAACCGGAAAATTTCACTATTTTATGCCGACCGGTAAACGCTCGCGCTAAACGGATTGCGCTCATACATGCCTCGGTTCCGGAATTAACCAGACGCACCATCTCAATAGAGGGAAACGCTTTGGTAATAAGTTCCGCCAATTCAATCTCGCCCTCCGTCGGAGCGCCGAAGCTGGTTCCGTTCGCGGCCGCACGCTGAACCGCATTGACCACTGCCGGGTGGGCATGCCCAAGAATAAGCGGCCCCCAGGAACAAACATAATCTATATAGGTTCTGCCGTCGGCATCGTTAAGATAAGCACCATACCCGCGGCGAATAATTGGCGGATTGCCGCCCACCGCTTGAAACGCACGCACCGGACTGTTTACCCCCCCGGGTATGATCTGTTGTGCCCGTTTAAATAATGCTTTTGAACGATTGCCCCTCGCAGGAGTGTTCTGCTTCATAAAAAAACTAAATGTTCAGCCGCTGCATAATGTGGTTGGTATTGACATGGGATTCAATGGTTGCTGCTAACAAATCATAATTTTCTTCCTTAAATCGGTGATAAGAGAATTCCGCTTGGTCATGCGTAACCGCCGCAGAGGTCAGCCAGCGCAAAAAATATGTCCGCATGTAATCATTTTCAAATAAGCCGTGCAGGTAGGTTCCCCATATTCTCCCATCAAGGCGCCCCAGATCATTACATCCGGTGCTCTGGTCATCGCTTCGCAAGACCGCTACCGCACTGCCGGGCTGCGGAAATGTTCTGCCCATGTGAATTTCGTATCCCTGCGCAGTAACCGGCTGCGTAAGGCCCGGCAGCGTAAACAACCCGGCTGTCTGTTTGGTGATTTTCGGCGGCTCCATAACTGTGTAGATGGGAAGCAATCCAAGTCCTGTTATCACCCCGCTACAATCTTCAACACCCTGCGGATCTTCAACCCGCATTCCGAGCATCTGATAGCCACCGCAAACACCCACAATTTTGCCGCCCGCAGCAGCGTAATGAAGAAGCTGCCGTCGAAAACCGCTCTCCTCCAGATAGGTGAGGTCAGAGAAAACATTCTTGCTGCCGGGCAGAATGATTCCATCATAGCACGCCAAGCTTCGGGGGGCGTTGAGATAATCCACCTGAAATCGTTGGTCCGCTTCAAGCGGATCAAAATCGGTATAATTTGACAAGTGCGGCAACAGGATAACGCCGAGTACGGCAGCCGCGCGTTTGATGTCAGGCCACCGGCTGTTTTTTCGGGTTAACGCCACCGAATCTTCGCCCGGGACGTATAGCTGCTTGAGATACGGAACAATGCCCAGCACCGGTTTATGCGTTCTTTGTTCAATGAGTGTTATCCCCTTCTGTAACAATTCTGGATCGCCGCGAAATTTATTAATAATAAAACCAATGAGGCGCTCTCGTTCAGTCTCTTCAAAAAGTTCCACCGTGCCTAATATTGACGCAAATACACCGCCCCGTTCTATATCGGCAACGAGTATAACGCGCGCATCTGCGTACTCTGCCATCGCCATATTGACGATATCGTTGTCCTTTAAATTTATTTCCACCGGACTGCCGGCTCCTTCCATAACCACACAGTCATACCTGCGAACAAGCCGATCATAACTTTCGGTAACATTTTTCCAGAATCGCTTTTTCTCGCGGTAATAGGTTCGTGCATCCATCGTCCCGCGCACCACCCCCTGCACAATTACCTGGCTGCCAACCTCGGACACGGGTTTCAGAAGGATAGGGTTCATGTCCACAGCGGGTTCAATTCCCGCCGCCTCAGCCTGCACTGCCTGCGCTCTGCCCATTTCCTTTCCATCACGGGTGACATATGAATTTAACGCCATGTTTTGTGCCTTAAACGGCGCCACGGTAATGCCGCGATTCTTTAAAAGTCTGCAAAACCCTGCGGTCAAAATGCTTTTGCCGCTCTCGGATGACGTGCCGACAAACATTAATGCCTGTGCCATATGCATCGCCTCACACAACTGCTCTCGGCATATTAAAATTCAATTCCTGGTTGCGCCTTGACACCGGTACGAAACGGATGTTTGATTTCTTTCATTTCGGTAACCAGATCAGCAATCTCTATAATGCGCTCCGGTGCGTTACGGCCGGTTAGAATAATATGAACATTGGCAGGACGGTTGCGCAGAAACTCAACCACGTCGTTCACATCCAGCAGACGATAATGAAGGACATAGTTAATTTCGTCAAAGATAACCATTCTGTAGATTCCCGAACGAACAGCAGCCGTGCAGGCCTCCCACGCTTTACGTGCCAGCTCCCGATCTTCCTCCAGCGATTCCTTTTCCCATGTAAAACCGGTGCCCATGGGGGTGATGTCTATTTCAGGAATTTTCTTTAATGCTTCAAGCTCGCCGTATTTCCAGCTTCCCTTCAAAAACTGGATGATACGGATTCGCATTCCCGATCCGGCAGCGCGCAGCGCAGCTCCCAGAGCTGCAGTAGTCTTCCCTTTACCGTCGCCGGTATATACAATAAGTAATCCTTTGTTCATAACGCATAGCCGCGGGCGGTAATCATCCATTTCCCCCGCAATGACGTTTGAGAATTGCCAATAATAACCAGACAGAGCATATCAATATCCGCACTGCCCAACAACTGTAACGAGGTCACCGTAGCCTGCTGCTCCGGGCGGGAAACGCTCCTGACGATAGCGCAGGGCGTGTTGCCGGGACGCACGCCGCAAAATATATGCACCGCCTGTTTAAACGGCGCGACTCGTTTGCGGCTTCCAGGATTATAGAAACAGGTGACAAAATCCCCCGCAGCGGCGGCATGCAACCGCTTTTCAATAACATCCCATGGCGTCAGCAAATCGCTTAGCGAGATGATCGCAAAATCATTCATGAACGGCGCACCGACCACCGCTGCCGCCGAAACGAATGCCGGAACCCCGGGAATGATTTCCACCTGTATTGCGCATGCACGCGAATCTCTTTCAAGCAGCTCAAGCAGCAGTCCTGCCATGCCGTAAATACCCGCGTCGCCGCTTGAAATGAGGGCAACCGTCTTACCGGATGCCGCTTCATCAATCGCCTGCAGACACCGCTGTTTTTCCTGTGTCATGCCGTTTGCGACCACCTTTTTGCCGGCAAGTAATGGCTCAATTAGTTGGATATACGTGGTATAGCCAATCACCGTGTCAGCAACGTGAATGATGGTTGCGGCCTGCTGGGTCATCGCCGCAAGGCTTCCCGGACCAATACCGACAAGAAATAGCCGTCCCTTATCATCCATTGCACTGTTCCCCGTAATTTTTAATGAGCTCGGAAAAGGGTCTTCGTGCCACCGCAATAGTGATATTATTACGTTTTACTTTTTTTAAGAGGACCTCTCCGCCGCAAGCGCCCAGAATTGCCGCCGGTTCTGCTACGCCCTGCACGCCGAATGCGCGCTGCGCGTGAACCGAAACGCGGGAGGGAATTGTTACCCGATTTAGTTCTGCAGCAGTAAAAAATGTAACCGGAGTTGCCAGTTCTGCTGCAAAGGCGAGAAGCCCCGGTTCCTGTTTTTTTGCATCAATGGTGCACAGCGCACATACAGCGGATATCGGTATGTGGAGCCGCTTGCAAATGCTGCGAACGGTACCAGCTAATTCTTCTGCCGTGACGCCTTTATTGCACCCAATGCCGATCACAATATCGCGGGGATGAACAAACAAAATGGTATCATGGTTCGCTGACGCTACATTCTTTCGGTGGGTGAATACTATGCCCGCTGCGCACCGCGAAGCGCAGAGACTCTCGGGGGAATTATAAAACAACAGGTGCGAAACACGCTGCAATTCAGGAATAGACTGAAGTTCAGGCGGATACAGTCCCACTGGTTTTCCTGCCAGCAATGCCGCCTGAATACGCGTCAGTTTTCGGTATTCAATTCCCTCAGCGGCAAATGCGCGAATGACCAGATCGAGAGCAGGCAGCCCGTTCAGGTCACTTGCTGTCGTGATAACGCTGTGGCCGCCGCAGAGTTTGGCAAGTTTGCGGGTCAGCTCGTTTGCGCCTCCCCAGTGTCCCGACACGAGGCTGATACAATGGCCGCCCTGCTCATCCATGACGACGACGGCTGGGTCATCCCATTTAGATTGTAAATGTGGTGCAATCATCCGTACAGCAATGCCGGTTGCCATAATGCAAATAATGCGCCGGTAGGTTTTCCACAATACCTCGATCTGCAGGGCAAAATCTGCATAGCCGTGAATTCTGGCGTTTGTAGCTGCGGCCAGAGAAGCAGGCACAAACAACTCGGCATCGGAGAAAACAGAAATTATTTTTCGCCCTAATGCGCAGCCTGCGGCGGTCAGTGCAATCACCGCAGGACCGCTGCGTCGGGAAATTCGCGCCGGTCTAAAGCCATGCGCAAAATCACTGTCATAAAGGCAGGAGCGGTTTCCCTTTGTATCCTTTAAAAAATTGCCGACCAGGATGAGAGCTTGGCGCCGGATGTGAACTGACTTCATTTTCGACACAATACTGTCAAGAGTCCCGGATATAACCATTTCATCCGGCCAACTTGCCCGATAGACGACGGCAACCGGCGTCGCAGACGGATATCCTCCTTGTTTCAGTTCCCGAACGATTTCTGCAATCATTGACGCGCTTAAAAATATCGCCATTGAGGCCTGATGCGCTGCAAGGAGTTGCAATGATTCGCGTTTCGGAACGGGCGTATTACCGCCTCGTCGCGTGATGATGAGTGTTTGCGAACATCCCGGGATGGTAAATTCCCGTTGTAAAACCGCTGCAGCAGCAAAAGCTGAGGTAACACCGGGGACAACTTCACACGCCACCTTCTGTTTTTTAAGGATCTGTATCTGCTCGGCGATAGCGCCATAGATGGACGGATCACCGCTGTGAAGCCGCGCCACAATCTGCCCCTGTCGCGCGGCACAAATCATTTCCCGCGCTATCTGTTCTAAGGTCATGGAAGCACTGTCCAAAATGCGGGCGTGTTTCGGTGCCCCGCGCAAAACCCGGGGGTTTACCAGCGAACCGGCATAAATTATCAGATCGGCATGGGCAATAATAGTTATGCCTTTGACCGTTATCAGTTCCGGATCGCCCGGACCGGCACCGATAAAATAGACCTTTCCGCCGGTTGATTTATTTTTTTTGCCGGAGGCACGTGTTGATGCCATGAACAATAAATAATGGGTTTTCCGGCCGCAATATTTCAGGCCGGATGTTCGGATTCAGGTACGCCAACTGGACCGAGGTCACCATATAATTCCACTGCCACTGCTTCAAAAACTGCACCACCTGTGTCAGCGAATCAACGGTGATACAGGTAACAACCAAATTGCCGTTTTTGCGTAGTCGTTGTTTTATCTCCTGCAGTATCTCCGAGAGTTTCCCTCCTGATCCGCCTATGAATACGCTCTGGGGATCGGGCAGTGCTTTTAATATTGCCGGGGCAATGCCGAAGACCGGCTGGACGCCGCCGGTTTTAAATTTGTTGATATTTTTTTGCAATTGCGCAAAGCGCTGGCGGTCTTTTTCTACCGCGTAAATTTCTATATCCGAATACAAACAGGCTGCCTCAATAGAAATCGAACCGCTTCCTGCGCCAACATCCCACAGCACCTTGCTGCCATCGCACCCTAATCGCGAAATCACCAGCAGTCGCACATCGCGCTTGGTTATCATGCTTCCGCTGAAACAGAACGCTGCATCGGGTATTCCCAGAGGCATGAGCGTACTGCGGGCATTACCAGCAGCGCTATTTTTTACAATCATCATTGATAGCGGCGCAAATGTTCGGGGTTGAAGCTGCTCCAGTTTTCCGGTCGTTACCCGTTCATTCGCTTGACCAAGGTTTTCAAAAACCCATGCCCGACATGTTTTGAAGGCTTTGTTGCGCCCGATAAGATGCCGCGCCACGCGCGCCGGAGAATTAACCCCGTCGCAGTAAATGATTATACACCGGCTCTCCGGGGAAATACGATTCAATTGCGTCAGTGATCTGCCATGCAGACTGACGAACACTGCATCTTCCCAATTCTCCTTGATACGTGCGCATGCTGCCTGAAACGCGGTTATGTTTGGCACAATACCGACGTTTTTTTTACCAAACACTTTGTAAGCTAACGGGGCGACACCAAAAAAATTTGGATCGCCAGAGGCGAGAATCGCGATGTTTTTACCCGGGAATTGTTGTTTAACTTCGCCTAATGTCCGTTCTACATTGCGGTCAAGAACGATGCGCTGCGCGGTATGTTCCGGGAAATACGCCAGGTGGCGCCTCCCCCCTACCAGAATATCAGCCCTCTGTATAATGCTCAGTGCCCGCGAGGTAAGATCTGCGGGAGATAAACCAATACCGACGACATTAATGGCGTTTGTCATGATATAATAAACCGCCCGAATAAGAAAGAAGGATAACTTCTATCTTGGTGGCAGTGCGGCACAACACCTGTGCTTGTTCAATAACCTTTTGGGTCAACACCGGAAGCACGCGCTGCTGACAATCCTGCGGCAACAAAGCAAAGGCATGGCGGACTGTGTTTGCCCGGTTCAGTGTCTCAACCACAACGGATGCACAACCGGCTTCACCTGCAATACGAGCAAAAAAAGCAAGATCAATCTGCGCGGTGTGGTAATGGGTGCAGCTGGCTCCGGCAGCAATTTTCAGTAATTTTCCAGGGAAGCCTGCAATAATTATTTTTTTTATGCCGCGTGTGACTGCTTCGTAAACCCCGCATGCAACATAATCTGCCATCAGCACAAATGCTGCTTCCGGCATATCAGGCAGCAGAAGACGTGCTTCCTTTTCGCTTGCTCTGCCGGTGCACAGTACCGCGCAACCGATACCCAATGCCTGAACGACATCAAGGGCGCACCGGATGGATTCCTGATAGGCATTTTGTGAATAGGGGATGACCAGTCCCGTCGTGCCGAGAATTGACAGCCCGCCGATAATTCCCAGCCGTCCATTCAAGGTTTTTTGCGCCAGGCGCAGCCCGTCGGCTACACTTATCATTACTTCAACACCTGCAGACAAGGGTAGTACTTCCTGCACGCTTGCGCGTATCATTTGTTCAGGGACCGGATTTATGGCCGGCTTTCCCGGCGGCACAGCAAGCCCGGGACGCGTCACAATGCCAACACCTTCACCACCCGAAATAACGACGCCCGCAGATGAAACCAATGTCACCAAGGCCCGGATGCGTGCGCCGTTGGTAATATCCGGATCGTCGCCGGCATCCTTTATAATCTCGCAAACCGCCGCATTGCCCATACGTTTACCGTCATGCACCTGCAGGACCGCCTGTTCCCCTGCCGGCAGGCGTATTGAAACGCTTTGGGGAGCGGCTCCGCTCAGCATGAGCGCACCACCTTTTGCCGCGGCAGCCGCACAGGTTCCCGTCGTATAACCGGTTCTCAAGTTAGGCCGACTATTTGGTATCACGTTTAGCTCGCGATTTTTTCACGATCAGGAGCGAAAGATATTCCGGACATCCGGACAATGTTTCCACATCAAAAAGGATATTCTCGCCATCCATGCCACATTTCTGAACATATATGCAATGACGAGATAATCCCTTTCCCCGGATGATGTCTAACACCTGGTCTCGGTGCCGATAGGTCTTGAGCAGAACGGCCGTATCTGATTTGTCAATTATTTCACCAATTCGCTCCACCGAATCGTTGCCTGAGGCAATGGATAATATTTCGTCTCCCTCGGCAAGCGCGACGCCCGCCTGTGCCGCTGCAAAAGAAAATGAGGTAATGCCGGGAATTATGTCAATGGCAATATCCGGCGCATATCTGGCAAAATATTGCTGCATAACCGTAAAGGTGCTGTAGATGGTTGGATCACCTAACGTAATAAACGCGCAGTCAGCGCCGTCGCGAAGCTTTTTTTCAATAGATTGAAAGTTTTTTAGCAACTGCTCATTAAGCTGCCCTTTGTCTGGAAGCATGGGAAAGAGCAGAAACGACACGGGTTTTTGTTCCGGTATAAAATGCTTTGCTATCCGATATGCAACACTGTCTCCGTCAGGGCGCGGTATGGGGGCAAAGACGTGCGCGACGGCATTAAGAATTTCCACTGCTTTAATCGTCATCAGACCGGGATCACCGGGACCGACGCCTATGCCAAAAAGTTTTCCCGCCATATTATGCCTTTCCCGCCAACTGCATCAGTGCATTTATAACAGCAACGGTTGCCGGCGTCCCCCCTTTTCTGCCCAACATGGTAATACACACAATCCCCGAGGAATAGAGAATTTCTTTCGCCTCGGCAGCACCGACAAACCCGACCGGCATCCCGACAACTAAATTAGGGGTAATGGTGCCTTGCTGGCAAAGGGTGATCACCTCCATGAGAGCGGTCGGCGCATTGCCAATAGCAATGATACCGCGCGTCAAACGAGGTGCGGCTTTTTGTACGGCTAATACAGACCGGGTAGTTCCCGTCGAGCGGCTGGTGTTTTTAATTTCAGCGTCGGCAACATGACAAATAACGCTGCAGCCATACTGCCGCTGTACTTTTTTTCTGATTGCAACAGCAAGCATTTCAGTATCAGCATAGAGGGGGGCTCCGGTTTTTATTGCCGCAACCCCCGAGGCAATTGCATCCGGATGAAATCGTATGCTCTTTATAATGTCAAAGTCTGCAGTGGCGTGAATAATGCGTTTGACAATGGTCCATTCATCCTCAGAAAAAGAATGAGCACCCGCTTCCGCATCAATGATCCTCATTGATTCCTCTTCAATGTCGCGTGGACTTCGGTAGTTCATCATGGTATTGTCCGGCTTGCATATTGTATTACCACGAGGCGGCTCCCAGCAGGAGAATCAGCGCCGTGCAGGAGACGCCCCACATAAGGTAAATACTGGTTTGGATATCGTCTATGGCCAGCTCTTTTTCCGGGTCACCCAACAGGGGTTTTTCACTTAACAATCCCCGATAATGCACGGCGCCACCCAGTTGAATACCCAGGGCGCCGGCAAACCCCGATTCAGGATAACCAGCATTCGGACTTGGATTTTTTGCGCCATCACGCGCCATCATATTAAATGCCTTGACTGCCCGTCCCGGACTGATTACCAGAGCTGCAAGGGGTATAACGATTATGCAAAGCCGAGCCGGAATAAAATTGGCAACGTCATCGAGGCGCGCGGAAAACCATCCAAAATCGCGATACCGTTCATCTTTGTATCCAACCATGGAATCAAGGGTGTTTACTGCTTTATATGCCATTGCCAGTGGCGCACCGCCAAGCACCGCATAAAACAATGGTGCAATAATTCCATCCACGCAGTTTTCGCTCACTGATTCAATGGTTGCGCGCGTTATTCCCGCTTCGGTCAATTCCGCGGTGTCGCGGCCAACAATGCGTGCGACCTGTCGTCGGGCACGAACAATATCTCGCTGTTTTAAATAGGTATACACCGCATGCGCTTCAGCGCTTAGACACCGCGAAGAGAGGGTGGTATAAATAAATATACTTGAAACTGCTGCGCCAAACCACCCATGAATGAAACTGCAAGACCAGACAACCGCGGCTGTACAAACATAGGTGCTTACCGGCACCACAATCCCTACGAACACACCAGCAATGCGGTCATTGCCGATGGTTTTTCTCGTCCATGCTTCTAACAAAGCAATCAGTTTGCCAATGCCCTTGACAGGATGCGGCATTTTTTCCGGATCACCGAGAACTAAATCCAAGACCCATGCCGCAGCGATGATCAGCACACTCATCGCATTTCACCATTTACAGCAGCGGCGAAACCGTGATAATGTGGATCCGCCGTTATTTCCGTAGCGGTGCACAAGACCTTATCCGGCACATTACTGATTATGAAAAAAGCGCTTATCGCTATCATATTTTCAATTCAGTTTTTAACCCGAATCCCCATCAGATACCCCTGCGATCCAGCAGACGTTACGATCCGCACAGCCCTTATCTGTTTTCCTGTCGTTGGTTTCATCATTGGCGTTTTGCTATATATATCATGGTATCTGCTAAGTGCAATTATGCACCTGCAAGGGGTTACGGCAGCGGTTATTGTTGTGGCGATTGAAACACTAATAACCGGCGCATTTCATCTTGATGGTCTTGCTGATACATTCGACGCCCTGTTAAGTCCCGGCACCACGGCGGAGCAAAAATTATCCATCATGAAAGACAGTCGTATTGGCGTCATGGGCGCAGTTGCGCTAAACCTGTCGCTGCTGCTCAAGTGTGTTCTCATTGCGGAGCTTCTTGAATGCCAGCGTCCGGAAGCACTCCTGATATACCCCGTGGTGGGCAGATGGACACTGGTGCTGTTTCTTTTCACGAGTCCCTACCTTCGCACATCAGGCATTGCGTATACGTTGGCACAAAATAGTAATCGTACCAGCGTTATCGGCGCATCGTTATGGCTTTTACTATGCTCGGTCGTATTGCCATCAGTCGTTCCGGCCCTCTTTGTTCTTCTGGCAACGTTGTTGCTGTATCGCACCTACATCCATAGACAGATAGGAGGAATAACGGGCGATGTTTTAGGATCAACAGTGATTATTTCAGAAATAGTCATCCTATTGGTATTGGCATTGATTAACCGCTGAGGCGTTGGCATTTCACGTTCGATCTGCCACTCCGGCCTCGGCAAACGTATGCATTTCCGCCAATATTTTAACTCCTGCCTCAACAAGAAATATTCCCAATGCTGAACCGGTCCCCTCCCCAAGCCGTAAGTCAAGATTTAACAATTGCTTAAGTCCCATATGCTCAAGCATAACTTTATGCCCCTTTTCTACAGAAAGGTGGGAGGCAATCAGATATTCTTTAATAACCGGCTCCAATTCACATGCAATTAAGGCTCCTGCCGTTGATATAAAACCGTCAATCACCACCGGTATTTTATTAGATACGGCGCCAATAATAAGTCCGGCGATTCCCGCAATCTCAAAACCGCCAACTTTTGAAAGAATATCAAGCGGGTCGCGGGGGTTTGGTCGCAGCACGTCCAGTGCTTTTTTTATCACTGCAACTTTGATTTTTAGCATGTCATCGCTTATGCCGGTTCCTCTGCTGGTAACCTCTTCAACGGGAAGCCCCGATATCGCAGCGATAATGGCGCTGCTTGCCGTTGTATTGCCGATACCCATATCGCCGGTCCCAATAAGATCAACACCATCGGACGCTGCATTGCAGCCTAATTCTACGCCTATTTCAATGGCTCGAATAGCGTCATCGCATGTCATTGCCGGCTCGCGAGTCATGTTTCTGGTACCACGGGCGACTTTTTTAATTATTAACCCCTCAAGCAGGGGAAATTCATAATCAACGCCAATGTCAACTATTTTAACGTCAGCCCCGATGTGCCGCGCCAGCACATTTATGCCAGCGCCGCCCCGGATAAAATTAAAAACCATTTGCGCAGTCACATCTTTTGGAAAGGCGCTGACACCTTCTGCAACAACGCCATGGTCCGCAGCAAATGTGAATATTTGCTTTTTGCCGATACGCGGTTTTATCTGTCTGGTGATTGCGGCATATTGTTTGCCGACTTCAAGCAGTCTGCCGAGGCTTCCGCGCGGCATGGTAAGTTGATCAATGTGCTGCTGCACCTGTTGCATAAACGCCTGATCAACCGAGGTAATACGTTGAAGCAGTTCTCTAAAATTCATTATCAGCAGCCTTTGTTTCTATTTTCTTTATAATAATGTTCGCCATTCTGATACTATGTGAACTTTTGAACTTAGTTTGACTATTCAACATTAACATATTGTTAAAACATTATTATTTACCTATCTTTATGGGTATTCCCGCCACCAGCACATATACAGCATCTGCAACCGTGGCAATCTGGCAGTTGAGTTTGCCCAATAGTGTTTGAAATAATCGTGACAGCGCATCGGCAGGAATGATGCCCATCCCAACTTCATTAGTTACCAGTATAATGTGTGATGAGTTATTGTTGCGGAGAAAATTCGAAAGCTCAGCAGTTTTTTGATAAATATCCTGTGAACTCTCATTGAATACCGTGAGAAGGTTCGAGACCCACATTGTAAGACAATCTAAAAGCACCACATCAAATTGTTCTGTTAGCTTTTCAAGTAACGGAACGATATCCCGTGTTTCTTCCCATGTTGTCCATTTGTCCGCACGGTCGGACTGATGCTGTTGAATGCGTTCGCGCATCTCATCGTCAAGGGCAAGTGCGGTTGCAATAAACGCCCGGCTGCCGTTAATGTTCTCACCGATTTTCTGTGCCCACCGGCTCTTCCCGCTTTTTATGCCCCCTGTCACTAAGGTTATCATACCATCAATGAACATTGCCCCTTACTACTGCTCCTCGCGCTGCGTTTATTGCAAACCGAACGAATAGTGCCCGTCAGAGTGAGCGTGTAAGCATCGCAATGGGAAAGGTGTCTATTTAACTCCATTGACTTATATTGTTAAACAACAAGCCCTCAGGCAATATTTATCCTGAGGGCTGCACCCAGTTTTCTTCACCCTATATAGGCCTAATATGTTAGCTCCCCGGCTAATATATTATAAAGGCAGGTCTTCTGACTTTCGGATCATTCTACTTTCCACGCCTTCCCGCTTCGTTTGAACGGAGCAGTGGCATTCAGTGGATTTCGTCCCCGATTACAGCGGCGGGACCATGATGGCTTTTCACCATCTTCCCTTTTAAACCACACTGGTACCTTTGTTTTTTCATTCATACCGCAACGAAAAAACAGTGTCAACATATAATCTTATCAGGACATACCTCAAAAAAAGCGGAAAAACCAAGCAAGTGGCTTGCACGCACTGAAAAGCGCGGGATTGAACTGCGGCACAAGCAGTGATGAGCACAGCGAGGTTTTCACACGCCAAAACACAACCGTATCTCCCTTCTAACACGGCAGCAACCAGTATATTCGGTCATACCAGTCCCCAACGCATTCCCGTAATCAAAGATCCTCCACGCTGCCTGCTCGTGGCTAAATCCTGAAGGTGCGTGGGTCGTAAACGGAGCAACAAAGTATATTGGTATGGCGTGGAAAAACCCTGCTATGCTATCAAGATCAAGCAATAAAAATTATTAGGGAACGTTATGTTGTATTAATAACTTGCCTCTATGCATCTTTTCTGCAAATATTCTTGGTGCAAAACTTTTCTGTACATAATGATGTCCGCAGTTAATATTTATGACATGGTTTGCGGTACAATGAATTGGGCAATTGAAACTGACAACGTGAGCAAACGGTATGGTAACGTGACCGCGCTTGATCGGGTCAACCTCCAGGTTGCACCGGGCGAAATTTTCGGTTTTTTAGGTCCCAACGGCGCTGGTAAAACTACGTTTATCAAAATACTGCTTAATCTTTGCTTTGCCGACGCAGGCAGTGCAAAACTGTATGGTATTGACAGCAGAAATGTTTCAGCACGAAAAAATGTCGGTTTCCTTCCCGAGACGTCATTTTTTTATGACACCCTTACCGTCGAAGAATTTCTTAAATTTGAGGCCCAATTGATAGGGTTGCCAAAAAAGAACCTGGCTTCAGAAGTTGCTCGCCGTTTGAAAAAATTGGATATCATCCACGAGGGCAAAAAAAAGCTGGGAACGCTTTCTAAAGGTACCAGGCAACGAGTGAGCATAGCACAGGCTTTGCTCAATGAGCCTAATTTGTTATTGCTTGATGAACCAACCTCAGGCCTTGATCCAATTGGTATCAAAGAAATGCGCGACATTATTCTGGAGTTGAAGAGCAACGGTACCACGGTTTTTATTAATTCCCACCTTCTCTCAGAAGTTGAAAGAACCTGCGACCGCGTTGCCATTATTCATAAAGGACGAATCATACAGAGCGGGAATAAAGATGATTTATCAAATAAAGAAAAATATCTCGAAATCACCGGCTCTGGAATTACCGACTCGCTCATTGAACAAATCAACGCTGCCTCAAAAAAACCGCTTGAAATAAGGGGCAATAAAATAAAGCTGTATCTGGACAGTGAGCATGATGCGCTTGCCGTTCACCACGTGATAGTCAACGGCGGAGGCAAAATCGAGTCTTTGACCTGGGTTAAAGAATCTTTGGAAGATATATTTTATCGCGTGATAAAAAATGAGGAACAGTAATGCGCACCCTGTTGGCAATTGCACGTTTAGAGATTAAAGAAAGTCTGAGAACCAAAATTATCTATGTCATCTGCCTGCTGATGCTGTTGTTCATTGTCCTCAGCAGAGGGTGCACCATTGGCAATACCCCCATTAGCGGAGCCATTCTCACGAACGAGGCACGACAGACTCTTCCGGTTGTCATTGCCTTTCACATGATTTGCTTTTGGAGCCTGGTGCTCTGCGGCCTTATAGCTTCAGGTGTATTACCGAAGGAGTTAGAGGAAAAAAAATTGATAATGGTTCTGAGCAGACCGGTAAGAAGAAGCACATTTTTAGCGGGGAAAATGCTCGCAGTACTTGTTCTGTCTTCAGGCTTGTTTTGCCTTTTTATCAGCATTTATTTTGTGTCCCGTTATTTTGACAGCGGCTATAAGAACCTCAACATTATTCCTGCCGGTTGTATTTTTCAGATAAACATTGCCATGATGGCACTGTTGGGGTTTTTCTCATCCTTATTATTGCCGCGAATGCTTGCGTCATTTGCAGGGCTCTTTGTGTATATGATAAGCTTCGGCATTGAGATGCCGTTCTATTTCAACCGGCTGCGACTTATCTGGGAGCCGTCAACCACCCTGCAGTCTGTTCACACGTTATTTCCGCGGGTTGGCGGAGTGCAATTATTATGCGGTTCATTAATTCATTCTCTGCCATCAGCGAAAGAATTCATAATACCGATTGGCAATGTTATGTTTTATTCAGTCATACTGTGGTTTCTGATCCTTTTTATTTTTAACAGAACACAAATATAAGTAGCCTGCGCTGCGTGATAGCAGATTGCCTACTGCCCTTCTGTTTCAGGGATTTCTGCGCGATGTACCGATTCTAATGCCCGCACCATTTCAGTCAGGAACCGGTTCACGGGAACGCTAATACCCTGTTGTTCACCAAGTCGCACAATCGCGCCATTCATATATTCAATTTCGGTTTTTCTGCCCGCCTCAATATCCTGCAGCATAGATGACCGATTGTCCGCGGTTGCTCGGCAAACATCCAGCACTTTTTCTACTGGGTTTTCGTAGGGAATTCTGATACCCAGACTTCGGGCAACCTGAATTCCTTCTTCAACTGCACGCTGCATTACCGCGCAAAGATCGGGACTATCTGGTAGTTGTCCATTTTTGATTTGCATGATAGCGGTAATGGGATTTATACCGCAATTTATCAGCAACTTACCCCACAACAGCGACATGACATCTTCAGTGGTATTGACCGGTATCAGGGCATTCATGAACAGGTCGCGGACAAATTCTATATGAAATTTCCCCGATCCTTTGGTATTGCCTATGATTGTTTCGCCAATGCCGGCATGTTTGATATGACCCGGAGCCAAAAGCGTTGCACCCTGGGCTGTTGTCCCTGCAATGAGGTAAACATTTGGTACCTGAGCCGTAATGCATTCGATATTACCGAGACCGTTTTGTAAGGTTACCATAATGGTGTTTGATTTAATGGCCGGTTCTATCTGTTTTACGGCACGTTCGGTAGCATAGGCTTTGACAAAAATAATAACAAGGTCTGCTTTGCCAAATTGTTGCACGTCGGTCGTGATCCGGCTAAAAGGTATTTGATAATTGCCGCTGACCCCCTCTATCGTTAATCCATGGGTTCGGATAAACGCTGCCCGTTCCTCTCGATAATCCAACAACCAAACTTCATGCCCGGTCCGCAATAAATAAAATGCAAAAAGACAACCCATTGCACCCGGACCAATAATAACAATTTTCATTGCATCTGAACCTTATTGGTAATAGCAGCTATTGGGAGACAAATTTATCATAAATTGCGCTATTCCGCAGAGATAATAAGATCAGCAATCTGTTTCATTTTTTCAAGTGAGTGTGGACTCGTCAGCCAAGGCGGCAGTCGCTTCATGTCTGCCCGCAAAATCCCTTCATCAAATGGAATAAACCCAAGCAACCGCAGGCCCTCAGTATTATTTTGCAAATATAGCCTGTCTTCTTCATCCCGTATTTTGTTGGCAATAAGCGCTACGGAGGTTAATCGTATATCATCTGCAAGGGCTTTTATCTTATATGCGATATCTATGCTTCTTTTGCCTGGTTCAACCACTATGATGAGTTGATCAACGGACTGGGCTGTCGCTCTGCCCAGATGTTCAATGCCTGCTTCCATATCCATAATCACCGCTTCATTTCTTTGCAGCAGCAGGCTCTGCACCGTTGCCTTTAACATAATATTCTCCGGGCACAGACACCCGCCCCCGCCTTTTTTTACCGTGCCCATTACCAGAAGTTTTATTCCGTTTGCTTCTTTGCAAAGCCGGTCTGGCAGATCATCTACTCTTGGATTCAGTTTTAAAAAGCCTCCGAAGCTTCCCGGTGCCGCGCCTGTTCTTTCTTCAATTAATTCTTTCATCTCAACCAGCGGAGTTAGCAACATATCTTCCGGAAAACCAAGGGCTGAGGATAAATTTGAACTCGGATCAGCATCAACAGCCAATACCGAATAGCCTTTTTCCTGAAGGGCCTTGCACAGCAAAGCCGCGACCGTGGTTTTGCCAACGCCCCCCTTGCCGGTTATTGCCAGTTTCATTGAACGTTTCATTTTGATTTTCTGTTACCTCGCTGATTCCTTTGTAATATGCAACACTATGGTATTGACACCTCATTGTTACATAGCATATACCTTTACATTATGGAACAGACCACTCGCATAGCTGTTGTTGGTTTGGGAAATATTTTGCTGAGGGATGAGGGTGTCGGGGTTAAGGTTATAGAAGAGCTACAAAAAAAATACGCCTTCTTCCCTGACGTGAAAATAATTGACGGCGGCACCTCCGGTTTTGCGCTATTGACCAATATAGAGGGTTACAATAAATTGCTGGTGGTAGATGCCGTAAAGGCTGGCAATAAACCCGGAACAATCTATAAATTTAAACGCGGCGACATTAATGTTAATATACCGCAAACGCTGTCAGTTCATGATATTGGTTTTTTTGAGGCGCTTGAGCAATGGAAAATATTAGGATTTGAACCAGAAGTTATTTTCTTCGGCATTGAGCCTCAGGACATTGTCTCGTGGGGCTTTGAATTAACTCCCGTTGTTCAGGAAAACATACCAAAACTCATAACACTGATAATAGAACAGTTGCAAGCCGATGGCATTACGGTAGCCGAGAAAGCACCATAATTGATCGACAGTTACTGATTGATCTCCAAATCTTTGAGCAATTTCCCGCTATTAAAATCAGCTTTTATGTCGAAAATCGCCTCTGCCAGCTTGGGGCTTGCTTTTTGGGCGATCATGTCACACAGAAGATTTATTTTTTGCGATAACACGTTATCAAAATAAACTTGTTTGCCATTTAAAATACCTTCCAACTCAGGTAAAATTTCCACAATCAACTTTTTTGTTTCGCGTCGAAGTTCAGGATTGCGTTCCATAATAAGCAGCAACTGCCCTGCGTGTTGATTATAGGAAAACGCGAGCCTGTTTCCGGCTGCGTTCTTTACTAATATGTTGTCTCTCAACGCTCTCAGCAAATTTGTTTCATATGCGTCTTTGCCGAACAAATATGAGGCGGCACACATTCTCCAGCGAAAGCATTGACCGGTTTTGTCTCCTGTGCCGCATATAGGCTTATTCGCCGGGCAGCAGAACCCATTAAAGCAGTTAACCGGCCGCTCAGGCGGACAATCATATTCTATGGTAGTTGTGGTAGTTAACGTCGCGGTAGAGGTCGTTGTCGTTCCCGAGGGAATAGATGTCGTCGGCGGCGTGTCATTTGCGTTAAAGCAAAAATATCGTATGTCGGGTCCGGCACCAACCGGGCTTGGGCAACCGCTGTCAATTTTACGATACACGATGCCCCCATTGTGCATATTAACCAGTGATGACGTAGGACCATGCGGTGTTAGCGCAAACGCATTTTTGTAGCCGTAGAGCCCGCTTGGTTGATTTAACATATTAGCAATTGCCCAGTTCTTCAAAAGCTCTGACCAATTTCCAACCCCTCCGATCCGTTGCGTTGCCACGCTCTCGACTGCCCGGTAATCAAAAACTACGTTTTGCAACATGTAGTTTAAAATTTCTTTAAAAATTCCCTGTCCATTGCTTGCATGGGTAGCAAGGTATTGTCCAAAAATATATGACAATGCGTAGTTTGCATAGACATCTCCATCGTTGTCCCAATAAGCCAAACCATGCCCGTTACGAATCGTATTCTGGGGATCATTGTTGTAATATCGTATTCGGCTTTCAAGATAACCGCCTGGTGCCATACCCTGATGAGTATATGCGGGGTTTATTTCAAGTTTTTTCTTAAAATACATGGTTTCAGATGCCATTGACATCATTTCATTTATCCATACATCATCAGTATCTCCTGTCTTACCATCCAGTTGGGGCTGCCAAAACGTTACGCAAAAATGAACAAGGTGCTGATATTCATGAATGAGGGTACTGAGTGTTAGCTCGGCAAAGCTGCCATATTCAGACGACCATCCTGCCGGCTCATCCCCTCGAATATAAATTACGTCCATTTCATTGCTGTGAATTCCTTGCGTCATTGTTTCAGCGTCGTTAAAGTAGTCTTTAGCCCAAAAATATCCTGCCAGCCATCCGGTTGAAACCGATGAATTGTCATTTATGTCATATATCAAAATGGCTATTTTTCCGTTTCCATCTCTATCACTAAAGTTGCCAATATTATCAAAAATAATCTGATACATAAGTTCAAATTCGGTTGCATAGGTATTTACATTTGTATCTGAAAAGCTGCTCAACATATTATCAACAAAAATATAACTGTGAGCACTTTCCTTTCTATTGGTTGCAGTAACCTGCCGCCACACGGCATCGTTATCATCTTTTATCCAGAATTTCTTTTGATCGCCTACACTGTAGGTTGTAAAGACTTCTTGTTTAGCCAGTTGTTTTGCCTTTAACGCGGCTATCGTTTTTACTAATAACGATTTATCAAGCGGAGGGAAAAATCTGTCCTGGATTATCAGGTCAATACGCTCCTGTTGTGCAAATTTTATCAGCGAGTTAGTTTCAGATGGATTAGAACCCGGAAGGGTGCCGGAAGATTGTGTTGAATTGTTGGCATCACCCTTGGTGTTAATCGCCGTAAGATAGTTTCCGCTGACAATAACTGTAGAGGTTGTCGTTGATCCCGAACCGCCGGTAAAACACACACTCCCCTCGCCTGCATTTAAACAGTTATAACCGGCTCGACAATCAGCATTTGTTGTGCAACCATCAAGACAAAGAGAAACAGGCCCTTGATCAGTTGAAAATGTTACGCAGAAATTTCCTGCGCCACATTCTGCACTGCTCGCGCATTGTTTGGTACAATAACCACCCGGAAAATTATTTGGATCCAGACACACACCGCCCTGCCCACAATCACTATTGCTTGAGCATGGACTTCCTATAATAATGCCACCGATTGTTGTTGTCGTAGTACTATTTTGGGGTATCGTGGTTGTTGTGATGGGTGTTTGAGAATAGCAAAACCCATCACTTCCGCATACGGGATGCGTGGAAGGGCAACAAAAAAATAAACAATTTACTGGATAATCGGGAGGACATGAATAGCACAGTCCATCAAAACTGCATATAGGATGGCTCGTTGGACAGCAATAACCATTGCCACAGTCAACTGGATAATCAGGGGGGCATTGAGCGAAACAATTTAACGGCAAAAATAAGAGTGACATAATAAACAACACATATAAATATTTTTTCTTTTTCATACAGTACTCCTATAAAATTATTACTCTGATAAAATATTTAAAAGTTTATGAAGAACTATTCTGCTGCCATCAGTGAATTTTACGATAAAGTATGGACCATAAGTGCCATTAACAGGTTGAACGTCAAATTGCGTCAGCCCCACGGATGAACTATTTTTTAACGCTGCCCCTTGTGCTTCCCATTGATGCGCATCTTCAACTACTCCATACCATTTACTGTTTGGTTCATTATTGCCATAAAGAGACGAAGAGGATATCCAGTGGACATAGGCATTCTGGAACTGGTAGGAGTTTCCACTTACACTTGCTCCAGTGTTGCTCAATCTTTCCCTTTCCCACACTGCAATAGCAACACCACTATCATGGAGATAATGATGATAATATCGTTCATTAACAGAGAAAGCACCAAATGTCATATCAGCAGCGCCTGAACATTGCGTGTTATAAATCTGTTCTGCATATCCAGATAAGCCGTCAACTTCATTTTTAAGGGTTCCGGTGTGGGTAATATCTATATTAGTCTGATAACTATTATTACCAATGCTGTAAAGACAGGTTCCCGTTGTTTTTCGATTTAATTGCGTCTGACCATTTTGATATGGACTGTAACTATTCACCTCGAGATTCATATAGGAACCGGATTTCGCAGTGAACACAATGTGATGTGAATAGAAGAATGCCTGCGCATCCCCGTCTTTAAAACCGTCAAATCTGCTGAATATAAACTCATATTTTGTGCCGTCAGACAACGATACAATAAGTTTGTCGTTAGGCTGGGATGAATAAATGAAGTTATTCCCGCTTTGTGTTAAGGTGCCGGTCAAGGTCTCATAGCCGCCATTTAGTTCTGAAGCTTTCCACACCGCTTCAATAGCCATTTCTGTAATATCGCTGGCAAACTGCGCTAAATCAAAACCGATATTAAAAGATATCAAGTAAATATTTTTTTCATCAGGCGTTAGCCCCCCTGCAGTAGTCGTTGTTGTAGATGTATTTCCTGTGGTTGTAGTGGTGGTGCCGGAAACAGTTGTTGTGGTAGTCGTCCCGTTATTGGCGACGATCGTTACCTGCGCATAATCACTTACCGCAGGATCTGCCACACAACTGACACGAACCGTTGCCACAGGGGGCGAAGGCATCGAAATCGGTGCGGTATAGAGACCGTTACCAGTAATTGTGCCGCTGGCTGCGCCTTGATCAATGCTCCACGCTATCACTGCAGTTTTAGGCGTTACTTTTGCCGTAAACTGTTGTGTCTGGCCCAGTGCAACCGTTGCAGTCTTCGGTTTTATTTCAACTGTTAAGTTTTTCTGCGGGCAACCAATTGTGCCAAGCATGAACAAGGCAACCAACAGCGTGCTAAAGCAATGCGTAATTTTTTTGGGCATTGTTATTCCCCCTTGTTTTGTGTTCAAAAATTGAGAAACAAATACACCATCATCACTGAATGCTGATTTGGCTGTTCGGTGGGCAAAGAATGTTAGGGAAGGTATGAATCGCGAAACGTGAGAGGAGGGGAAATACTTAAAATATATTTTATTGTGGATTAAATATCGAAGCATATAAATCCCATAACTGATATGTTATGGAAAATTTTTTTACATAATAATAATCCTTCAATAAAATATATTTGTCAATAAAATAACCTATATAATGTGAAAAATATTTTTTAATTTTTTAATTAATTTCCTATTTTCCTCCTCTTAATTTCTTCTAATAAAATTAACTGTCCTAACTCGTCCGGCATACATATAACAGCTCTGCCACCATTAATACGCGCAATTTCCCTTATAAATTCCACCAGAGCCGGATTATTATCCAGCATAAAAGTATCAAGCTGTATCCCTTCCACGGTTGCACGCTTAACCTCGGACAATGTTGCTTTACACGCATTGGGGCTTATGCCATACATGGTCGCGGGAAATTCTACATGAAGTTCGTCACCCTCAAAATAGGCTGTTGGTTGACCGTCGGTTAAAATAATAACGCGATTATTTCGGGTTCCACCGCGTTTTATTAACTCCACTGCCATTCTTATGCCCGCCTGCAGATTAGTAAACGCGTGTCCCATGTCCCAGACCGCCAGCGCAAGCTCCTTTGCCTTCAGTTCCCGCGCATACGTTGAAAAGCCAACAACATGAAATTTGTCCTTCGGGAATTTCGTGCGAATATAATGGTCAAGCGCAAGAGCCACCCGTTTTGCGGCTTTGAATCGCCGCTCCCATGACATTGACCATGACAAATCCAGCAACATGACCGTCGTGGACGTGATTATGGCTTCTCGTTCACGCACATAAATATCATCCGGAGTTAAACAAATCTTGTTTTTGTTAACGGACTTCCTTTTTACCGCACTAAAAATGGTCTTGGTTATGTCAAGATCAAAGCGATCGCCATACTCATATTTGCGAGATGTATCAGGTTCTATTTCACCTAATTGAATCCCGTTTCCCCGGTAACCTCCTCCACTGTCCCGTTTTACCATATGATACAGGTCACTGAACGCCATTTCACCAATTGCTCGTATCCCGCGGGGTGTCAGATCAAAGCCTTCTTTTCCAAATTGCACCAGCCCCTGATTGGCAAGCTCCCCGGGAATCTGAAGCAGTATCCTCATAGATTCTGCCGCTCGGTCGCCCAACAACTCCTGTAATGTATCTAAGTCCACTTTTTTCCATTCGCCTGATGCAATTTCTTTCATGGTATTTTCCAGCGCCTGAAACCGATTCATCAGCTCTACCGCTTCATCAAAATCAAGAAACTGAGGACCAGTGAATTGTGCGCCCCATTGGCAGTAAAAATCCATGAGGGCAAGAATTTCATTTTTTCGTGAACGCCAGTAGTCAAACAATTCAGCGCTCTCCACATCTGCAAACGAGAAGTCTTCAAGACTGGTTATTTTATCAAGCAGCCCCGGAGGAAGTTCTTCAAAACAGGGAGATGACCCGGCCTTGCTCAGCGATCGTGTTGCCGTTTCTTTTTCTAAAAGCCGGTGTAAATCATTAATCGGGTTATCAAAAGCCTTTTCCAAATTGTATTGCGAGAGTAATTCATTACGCTGCTCTTTGAGTTTTTCAAGAATCTCCCGCAAACCCATGACTTTGAAATCTAAGCCTGCGAGCGGAAAACCCTCCCACAGCATCTGTGCTAAGGCCATATTGGGACTCATCCCTTCCATGATATTATCAATGAACGTTTTAATAATATCCTTGCGAATCAGGGAGAACGGCGTCTGCGTTCCATCCCATGCCGTGTAAATGATGGATTTCATTTGTAGAGAATTCTGCCGTTTAAGATTTCTTTGTTCAATTTGTTCGAAAGGTGAAGCCCTTCCAGAATAAATTCTATGGCCGCTGCTGCCTCAGCCTGGCAATCGGCATTCACCAGGGATTTCACTGCCGAACCGAGACCCGGAATGTTTTTAAGCCCATCCATATATTCTTGTGACGGCATTGACGAGGAAACGACGGCACCGATGCCGCTATGAAAGGAATCAATAATGGCAGACAACTCATTTATCTTAAACCGTTCGTCAAAAACAACTTTGGTAGCGCGTCGCGCCAACTCTTCCACTACTTCAAGTTCTCTGTGGTCAGTGCTGCCATATTCAAGTTCAAGTTTGCCCGCTATTGTCGGAAACGTTGCTTCAATGTCGGTTATGCGCGGAACAACCACCTCTTCTCCCAGCTCAAGACAACGACGAAGGGCGGTGCCCAAAATAGCTTCATAGCTTCGAATCGTCGCTCTGCAGCTAACCCCGGAATGCTGGCTAATGTCGGGACTGTTGCGAGCCTGAAGCGTCATTTCAGCAAGTATTTCTTTTATAAACTGGGGAACGCTGAGCTTAAGGCCGTTCACAGGAACAGGACGAGCTTCCTGCTCCATAATCTCTATTTCAATAGACCTGGTTTTGGGGTAATGGGTTTTAATTTGCGCATCAAATCGGTCCTTAAGGGGCGTAATAATCCTGCCCCGGCTGGTATAATCCTCGGGGTTGGCGCTAGCAACAATTAAGACATCAAGCGGCAGGCGCACCGGAAATCCCTTGATTTGCAGGTCGCGTTCTTCCATGATGTTAAACAACGCAACCTGGATTTTTTCCGCAAGGTCTGGGAGCTCGTTGATGGCAAATATCCCGCGATGAGCCCGCGGAACTAATCCAAAGTGTATCGCGGTCTCGTCGTCAAGTGTCCTGCCTTCTGCAATTTTTATCGGATCCACCTCGCCGATGAGGTCTGCTGTACTCACATCAGAGGTAGCGAGCTTTTCAATAAGCCGCCGATCACGGGGTATCCACACAATGTCAAGATTATCGCCATGAATCGCCGCCTTTTTTTTACAATCAGCGCAAACCGGCTTATACGGATTATCATGAATCGGACATCCGGCTATTGCCGGAATGAATTCGTCTAACAGTTCTACCAACCCGCGTATAATTCTGCTTTTCCCCTGTCCGCGTTCTCCCAGTATAATCATATTATGGCCGCACATGACAGCATTCATAATTTGCGGAATCACCGTGTCGTCATACCCCTTTAAATTTTTAAACAATGGCTCTCTGTTTGTTAATTTGCGAATTAAATTGGCTCGCATCTCTTCTCTCAGGGATGGAATAGAGGGACAGGATTTTTTTAAATCGGCAAGTTTATTGATCTTCTCCTTCTGTATCACGTCTGTTCTCCTTGTCTCTTTTATGTTATCTGTTACTATATGTTAAATATAACACATGAGATACGTTGTAAAGATAACCATTTTTTTCATAAAGGAACGTGCGTCGGTTAATTATAGTTTCTTGTTATTCTAAGAATGATAAAAAACACATTCAGCATATTACCGGGCATTGGCGAACACCTTGAAAAGAAACTTTGGAGCTATGGTATTCTTTGCTGGGAAGACTTCCTGGAGCGGGATGTTATTGAATTTATAAACTCTGAACAGAAAAAGAGGCATGACATACAAATTGAAACAGCGTTACGTCATCTCAACCTAAAAAATGCAGATTTTTTTTATCATGCTCTCAAGCAGCGTGATCACTGGCGATTATATTCGGATTTTAAAGACGCGGCAGTAGCGCTTGATATTGAGACCGACGGCCGCCCTGCGAACCAAGGCGGCTGCATCACCGTGGTCGGGCTATATGATGGATGTGAATACACGCCACTCATTAAAGGAGTTAATTTAACAAAGAGCCGTCTGGAACAGGAGTTAGCACATTATAAATACCTGATTACCTTTTATGGCTCTGTCTTTGACCTGCCCTTTCTGCGCCAATACTATAATTTAACCATAGATTATCCCCATTTTGATTTATGTTTCTGCGGACGGAGAACGGGTTTAAAAGGCGGTCTTAAATCAATTGAAGAAATGCTCGGCATAACGCGAAATGACGCAGTTAAAAAATTTACCGGCATTGATGCAGTTCTCCTTTGGCATGAAGCAGAACGCGGCAACGATGCCGCACTGGAATTGCTGATGACCTATAACCGGTGCGATACAGAACATCTTTTTTTGCTCGCAGATATTATTTTTGCGCGGCTGGTATCGCAAACCGGCTATGCCTCTTTTGCAACTCAAGCATCATGAAAAACAAAACGAGAAAAGTGTAAATTAAATAAAGGAATACCGTATATGTCATTAAAAAAAGAAATTACCAATTTTGTTATGAAGACCCTGCGGGTCCCCCTTGTTGGTGTAACAACCGCGGATGACATTCCCCAGAATGAAATCGAGCAGATCGCACCTGTATTAAGAACTTTCTCTCAGGCAACCCCCCTTGCCGCCGGCCTTGATCAAGTGCTTCACCCCAAAGACTTTCTGCCAGATGCTCGCTCTGTTATTATTGTTGGCATGCCGGGTTTTTTTGGCGCCACAGCTTGTTTTGAAGACTGCCGTGCAGAGTTGCTGGGGAAAGCTGAACCTTCCCACGTGAATATAAAATATATCGAGCGCGGTGCTGAAATAAGCGGGCACATAACGTCATTCTTCATGGACAGAGGATATCAGTGTTTTCCACTGGTCGGAATACAATTTCCCATTAAACGAGCTGCGGCACTTTCGGGCATAGGATTTTACGGCAAAAATAGTATTATTCAGCATCCGGATTACGGTTCATGGATATCATTGTCGGCATTTGTTACTGACGCCGACATGGAGCCAGATAAGCCTCTGCGTGCTGATTGCGGTAGCTGCGAATTATGCCTCCATGCCTGTCCCACCGGTGCCCTTTATGCGCCATATAAATGTGACGTATCTCGCTGTATTGACTTTCACCTTGGTCATAACAAAAAATCCATCCCCGTTGAAATTCTTGACAAGACCGGCAATCTTCTTGGCGAAGGCTGCACTGTTTGCCGAAACGTATGCCCATCAAACAAACACCTGATACCAATCCCAGGCTTTGAACCACCGAGACATTTGCTGTACCCGTCATTGTTGGACATTCTGCACATGAGTGACGAGGAATGGGAAAATGGTTTCGCCCAGACCCTTATGGGATTTTTCTTAATGGAAAAACGCTATATACAGCGAAACGCTGTTATTGCCTTGGGCAATTTTAGAGATAAACGAGCAAAACGTGCCATTGAACATTTTATTGCCACAAAAGATGATGCTATCGGCTGGTACGGAAAATGGGCATTGGAACAAATCGAACGAGGTATTTAGGGTTATTTACCTTACTTCTGACAGCACAATTACTAAAAGATTGGAAAACGTTCCGTTAAATTTTCTCGCTTTATATTATAACTGCTCAAAGGTTTTTCCGCGACACCACTTTGGTTGTTTACTTCGGTCATGACTTTCTCACCTTCCGTGTTTTACTCCAGACAGGCAAGAAGCAGCACCTTCAATACATGAAAATTGCAAGATTGGTTCCCGCATTTTTATTCAGGTGGCGCTCCATCGCTGCATGCACCTATAGAGCGGTTTTCTTTGCTGGAGCTTTTTCATTGACGCTGTAGCGCGGTTATTCTATATTTGAAACCGTTCAATATTTTTTTATATTTCCCCTGCAGAGCACGAGGACATGCTACTTGAAATAGTTCTGATTTTTATTTTCATTCTCATCAACGGTTTCTTCGCAGCGTCTGAAATAGCTGTTGTTACTATGCGCCGCTCCCGCATTAAACAGCTCATAGAACAGGGCAACATAAATGCGAAGGCACTGAATAAACTTCGAGAAGAACCAGACAAATTTCTTGCGACGATTCAAATTGGCGTTACGCTTGCCGGTGCAATTGCCTCGGCCATTGGAGGAGCTGCGGCAGTTGAAATAATAAAACCTGCCCTCAAAAGTATTCCCATCCCGTTTATTTCTCTTGCAAGCGAGGCAATTTCCATTGGGATAGTCGTTGTTGTTATATCTTATATTGCCCTGGTATTTGGCGAGTTAGTTCCCAAATCAATTGCACTGGCTAACCCTGAAACGGTTAGTCTTTTGACGGCTCCGGCCATAAACAGGTTTTCGCGTTTTACGGCTGTTTTTGTTAAACTCTTAACGTCAACGACCAACATCATTTTAAAACCATTTGGCAATAAAGCTGTCCACGATCATGGCTATATTTCAGAAGAAGAAGTGAGATTGCTTCTTGAAGAAGGAGGGGAACGCGGGGTATTTGAGCCGGAAGAAAAGGAGCTCATTCATAGTGTGTTTGAATTCACTGACACCTCGGTTAAAGAGGTCATGGTGCCGACTCCTCAAGTAGTTACCATAGGAATTAATCTGTCAGTTGATGAAGTTAAAACGATCATTTCAAAGGAAAAGTTTTCTCGGTATCCTGTTATCGGCAAGGATATTAACGACGTCCGGGGAATTATTTACGCAAAAGATTTTTACAGTGTTTTTACCATGACCGGTGCGGTTGACCTTCACCGCATTTTAAAACCGCCCTTTTTTGTCCCGGAAACAATGAAAGTCAGCATTTTGCTCCGCGAAATGCAGAAAAAAAGAGTTCATCTTGCGGTGGTTATTGACGAATATGGCTCGGTATCGGGAATCGTTTCGCTTGAGGACCTCCTTGAAGAAATAGTAGGTGAAATTCGAGATGAATTTGATACAGAAAGTCCGGTTATAGAATTGCCTGACGGCACGGTAATTATTGATGCTTCTATAAGCATTAGCGATTTAGCTGAAGATTATAACATAGAGCTGCCATCTTCTTCCGAATATGAAACGGTCGGGGGTTTTATTATCACGCAATTACAAAAAATTCCCTCTTCTGGCGACTTTATTCATCTAAACGGTAAACGATTGCGCGTGATAGAAATGGTTGGACAACGCATATCAAAAGTAAAGCTTGAACCCGCTGAGAAAACAGTCAAAACGTCAAAACCATAATCTCGAAAACTCCTGGTAACATTCTGCTTTTGTAATCATAATTATTCTTACTCCGTTAGTGCCGTCCTCGATCAGGGACGTTTATTCAGATTATCTTCAATATCCCTCCAAAATTTCTTTTATTATTTGGTTTATAGTTAGCATCATTGCTGTCCAAGATAATTATAACAAGACATAGCGGTATAGATATTACAAATAGTTGCAGAGCAAAAAGCACGTTTATCTGATTCAGGTT
>FWPV01000842.1_pt1 | contig 91895 bp, 88 predicted proteins | sample 2228371 | NCBI WGS metagenome assembly FWPV01 (sample SAMEA103939776, study PRJEB20133) | metagenome
ACCAGCCTTTTCTGGGGAAGACCAATTCCTAATTTCTCTCTCCACTCCTAGGACCTTTGGGTTGCCCCTAAGAGATCATAAAAAGTGGAAGGAAAAGCACATTAAGGGGAATTAAATCCCTGACCATGAAAATAAAGTCTCCCTAAGGTTGGAAAAGCAACCAAGTAAAAAGATTCGGGAATAGGGAGTGTCAGAGACTTCAGGATTCTATCACGCATTCTAAAAGAGATATAATTTTTTCCTCATTTCCACGAAGACACTATTTTATTTATCTCTAATATCCTTTTCCCCATAATCCTCTTCTATCCGGAGAGAGAAACTATTTCCTTTACACTGATTGATGATACATAAAAAATTTTAAAGAGGATTGATAACCCCGAGCCTTACTTGGGGGGCGGGGTTTTTATATCGTTGAATAAATTCATTGAAGTGTGTAAAAAGGGTTTACTGACAAACCTAAAAAGCCCTCTTTATTTCCTCATCTTTTAAAAAAATTTTTCCATGTGAAAACTATTTTCACTTTTCCCATTTTTGAGGGGTATTATCAAAAACTTGACGGAGTTTGGACTATGTTTCAAAACACATTTGGCGACAGGTCTGGTGACGGTTTTAGGGGTAAATTATAACTTATTGAAATAAAGGAATTATTTTGGTTGCGGTGAAGAGATTCAAACTCAAGCAACCCTTGGAGTTCTCAATTCGATTTGGGCTTTCCAAACTTGACCAATTTGATTGCCCGATCCGTGAATTTTTTCTACTCCTCATAAACGATATGGTCCATATTGATATTTTTCTTAAGCAATCTCCGTTAATTTTTTCCGGATCTTGAGCTGCTGCTCCAGATTAGCGATTTGTTGTTTATTGCCCCGGTTCGCTTCTTAAGCTCTTGGTCATTTCTGGCACGGGGCTCGTCGAAATTACTGATAAAGCAGATCTCAATAGGTGGGCTGACAAAGAAGATATGGTCTTTTGACTAAAAATCAGCGGCTCATGGGCAAAAATACTGTGCTAAAATTGTGCTAAATCTGTGCTAAAATTAACTCAAAAAGCCTAAACCAGAGGTAAATAACTAAGTCAGATAGAGATGAAATTCACTTAATATTTTCAATGGGTTTGGAGAAACCAGGCAAAGAATCAAGGGCTTATAAAAATCGATTAAAAATTGTTTACAAATCAGCAGCTCTGCCGTTGAGCTACGTGGGCTAATGGAAGAATTGATATATTTTCTATCATATTTTTTTAAAATTCTCAAATTCCTTCCCGTACCCAGATTTAAAAATTTCTATTGCCTGCCTACCGCAGGCAGGCCGCCCTACGGGTGGTAAGCGGGGGAATAGACCGATCTATTCTTTTCCCGCCAAGGTGTATTAGAGATTGCCACGCTTCGCTCGCAACGACTTCGTCGGATTGACACACCCCCTATGGGTGATCGCAATGACCAGATAGCAAAATGATTTCCGTTTCTAAATAAGACCCCCTTCAATATATTAAAGTCCGATTTTCCGAACATCGATAAGTTCGATCACCCCTTTTCTTCCAAGACTCTCAATTTCCTTTGTGAATCCCGATCTTGAAAAAAGCCCCAGGCGAATATCGCTTTTTGGTCCTTCTGAGGGAATGAGGGAAACTTTCCTACGAAGTTCTTTTAGAGTATCAATTCCAACTGGCCTTTTTGACCATTTGCATTCGGCTACAAAAACTGGTCTCCCTCCTTCCATTGCAACAAGGTCAATTTCATCGTTGCTGTCCCACCAGCGGCCTATTAGGTCATAATTGAGTTCAATTTTTTTCTCATCGATGAGGTACTGGAGAATTTGGACAGAGATCTTATCAAAGACCTGGCCAATGAAATTATTGAGATGAGGAAGAATCTCTTTTTCTATGATCCTTCGCTCTCCACCCTCTCCAAGTTGGCTTTTAAAGGGAAGAACAAACCGAAACCAGAAACGGAAGAAATTATCTGAAAGACGATAAATTCCTTTTCGGCTTTTCTCTGGATGTTTTTCGGTCACGGGAACCTCTCTTTCGATCAACCTCAAATCTTGAAGAACAGAGAGGTACTTGCTTACCGGACCCCGTTCAATTCCCGTCCTCTGGACAATATCATTTAACCGTGTATTTCCAAAGGCGATGGATTGTAGAACAGAGAGATAGTGTTTGGGATCCCTAAGTTCTTCCATCAGGATGAATCGGACCTCGTCGTGAAGAAAGGCCGTAGGCTTCAAAATCTGTTTTTCGATGTTTTCGCGTATTGAAAATTGATTGCTAAATTGAGCTAAATAAGCTGGGACACCTCCAAGGATGGCATAGGTCGAGATTCTTTCCTCGGATGAGTATCTTGGGAAAAAGCCCTTTAGTGTCCGAAGTGACATGGGATGGACCAGGAGTTGTCCGGTTCTACGACCATAGAGGGGGCTTTTGTGTCCCAGGGTTTCCCGCTCCATAAAACTGATGAAGGAGCCACATAGAACCAAGTAAAGTTTTGAATCTTTGCCTACCTCATCCCAGATTCGTTGAAGAATGGAAGGAAGGGCGGAGTTACTTGAACAAAGATAAGGAAACTCATCCAGGACCAAGACCATTCTCTCATTTTTTGCAAGAGTAATGACATATCTAAAAAGGGCATCCCAATCAGGAGGAATGTCAGTCTGCAGAAGGGGATTTGGATAGTTAAGATTGATAATTTCTGAAAACCTTCGCCGCTGATCCTGGTCTGCCCCCAAATCGGCGACGAAATAAATCGTCTTCCCTTTTTGAAACGCTTTTCTTAGGAGTTCGGTTTTTCCGATTCGGCGTCGTCCGTAAACAATGATGAGTTCCGCCTGATTAGAAGAGATCCGATCAAGGAGAAAATTAATTTCAGATTCGCGATTGACGAAAGTCAATTTTTTTTAATTCCTTTGTCTTCTTTATAGTAGTCTACTTTAAAGTAGACTACTTAAAATCGATTGTCAAGGCCTAAACTTTGAGATCTCTGAAAAAGTCCAGAAATGTCTGATTACACTGATTATAAAATGATTTCCCCGATTATAAGCACCTTGAAAAATAAAGAAAAATCTTTGTAATCTTTTTTAAAATCAATGTAACCAAGAGAACATTTCTTAGCTTTTCAGAGCTTTTTTATTCATAAATTTCTAAAGGTAGGTGTTTAAAAAGTGAAGCACGTTTGGGAAAGGGTTACCTTTTCTTTTCCTCGATCGCTTTTTCTAAGAGTTTGATTCCCTCCTGGGAGGCGTTGATTGATTGGGCGAGAGACTCCCTTGCCATCTGGGGATGATGGAACCCATCGCTGTTTTCTGCAGTCCACCATTCCCAGAGGATGTGGGCCTTATCGTGATAGGGCCAGACCTCTTTCAGCCTCTCCTCGCTCACCCCAAGGTCCTTGGCCCTAAGGTAGGTATCCATCAACTGTCCCAACCAGAATTCAGCCTTTCTCATTTTGCCACGGATATAGTTCTGAATAGCATCCACCTGGTATTCTGCCTCCTCCTGAGACCAGGAGTGATGGCAACGGATGCAGGTGTCCTTTAACATATACCTTGCACTCCTTTGACCGTGAAAGGTGAAGGTCTTTCCTTTTTTATCCTTCACCTTTGGCATATGGCAGTCCTTACATTCTACTCCTGCACGTTCATGCCTGCTTCCCCAGAAGGTTTCTACCTCGGGGTGCTGAATTTTTGTGAGGGGTGCTCCTGTCACCCCATGCCTGAAATCTTTAAAACTTATCTCCGCATATCTCTTCTGGAGGTCGAAGACATTGACCCATGGAAAATAGTTTGTTCTTAGGTCATCCATTCCAATGGATTTGCCGGTTTTCGGGTCGAATCCAGGGTTGCAGTTATATTCGACATGGCACTGGGCACAAAGCAGGTTGGAATCCATCCGACTGAGAATGCCAATTGCCCGAAAGGGTTTCCCATTCCGCTGAAATTCAATCTTCTTCATCGTGATTTCTCTGCTCTTATCTTTATTGTAAGGATAGGTCCCTTCTCCCCGGTCTGTGACGGCCTGAATGAGGGCATCCCTGACGACCCTCGGTTTTGTGGCATGGGGGTCATGGCAGTGGATACATCCCATTGGATTTTTGAGATATCGTTTTGCCATCTCGATGGCCTCCTGGTTTCCTCCCCTCCTTAGGTCCGTTGCTGTATGAGGTTGACCGAGATAAGGCCATTTCAAAATGATATCCGTTGTCTTGCAGGTCATACAGACCGTATTGGCGGCCCTGGCTGTTTGAGGAAGTTCTTTTCCCGTATCTATCACCACATCCCAGAGTTTACCTGCTTTGGTAATCTCCTTCCAGTTTTTTAACTGAAATCTTCCTCCGTAAGCCCGATCCACAAGAAAATGGTCAATCAGCATGAAGGGGTGGGATCTGGGCTCATCATGTTCCTTGGTGAACCCATGAGGAGTCATCAATTTATCAAAGGTGGGAGATCGGCTTGTGGTCGTGGCCTTCTCCACCTTTGCCTTTGATTTGAGATTGATAGAGATGAAGGTTTCATATTGAGAAGGATGGCACTGGCCGCAGAGAGAGAGTTCGAGATTTGTCTCGGGACGTGTTTCGGGATCGTCGAGGTGCTCCTTCAATTTAGCATGACACTTCCCGCAGGAGAGAGAGGCGTGCTTACCCTTGACCTTGAGGGGTTTAATCTCTTCATGGCACTGGTAGCAGGTCGCCTCTTCCTTTGAGACCGACGCTTTCTGAGAGTGGGCAATGGGAAAATAGATAAAAAACCCAAGGATAAAAAAGATTAAAATGAGATACCTTTTCACGGCTCCCATCTCCTGAAGTATAAGCTTACTCCTTGAGGGGATGAAGAATTATTTTGGTCCTACCAAAAGAGCGAGGGCAGTCCATCCGAAGAGGATGACTAAAAACAGGATAAACTGTTTAACCAATTTAGGATCCATCAAAGAGTCTCCTTTCCAATTTTTGAAATGATTTGTTTTTTTTAAAAAAGATGATATATTGAAACTGTCGTTCTTCACCCCAGGTATTATTATGAGAAATCTTTTAAAGGATTTCAAGAAAGGTTGTTTTAGTTTTGGCCTGATCTTTTTTCTTCTCTCTTTTACCCTAACGGTCTCCCATGCAGAATCGATCCGGGATATTTTCCATCGCATTGAGCAGGTCAAAACTCTTCCTTCTTCTTTTCAATTTGCCCTCCTTGGGGATAGCCGAGATGGAGATAAAATTTACAGCCAACTGATTCAGGCCATCCTCAGGCGAAAACCCCATTTTATCATCCACCTGGGGGATATGATTCCCAAACCAGGCGAGAAAGAATGGCGACATTTTTTTGATCTTTCGAGGTCGATCACTGTCCCTTTCTTCCCAGTTGTTGGAAATCATGATGTTGGGACAACCCCGAGGGGAGAAGAGATTTACCGAAGGCAGTTCATTCTCCCCCAAGGGAAAACCTACTATTCATTTTCGGCAGGGGATTGGCTTTTTCTTTTACTGGATTCAGAGAAAGGCAAGGGAAGAATTTTGGATGATCAGTTGGGGTGGCTAAAGGAGAGTTTAGAAACATCGAATTATGGATTGAGGTGGGTCTTTCTCCATCGGCCCTTGTTTCTTCCTCCAGATAGTTTCAAAAAAGGAAGGACGATGGATAAATATCCTGAGGAGAGAGATCGGCTCCATAGACTCTTTTTAAATCATAAGGTGAAGGCTGTCTTTTCGGGAGATGACCACCGATATGACCGAAGTGAAAGGGATGGACTTCTGTATATTATCACAGGAGGGGGAGGAGCACCCCTCCACCCGTTTCAAGAGACCGGAGGGTATTTTCATTATGTTTGGATTCAAGTGGAGAAGGGAAGGGCGGTGGGTGAGGTGGTCGATTTAGAAGGAAAGGTTCAAGACAAGTTTGTGATAGAGTAGAATGAAAGGGGGAAAAGAATGGGTCTGGCATTGGCTCTGATTTCCATAGGGGTTCTGATCCTTATGGACCGAATGGGGATGGGGTATGGATTAAGGGAAGGATGGCCTTGGGTGGTCATTGCCCTTGGCTTGGGAGGGCTTTTCCGAAATAGAAAGAGTCTTTCAGCCTGGATTACCCTAATCATTGGAATTCTAATCCTGGGTTCAAGATACTATTCCATTCATATTTCTGTCCCCATGGCGATAAAAAAATATGCCCTTCCGGTGCTTTTAATCCTTCTTGGAATCCTCGGCCTCTGGAGATATCAAAAGGATTGAGGGAGGAGAGACGAGGGACGATGAACAATTATTCAATTGGTCTTGTTTTACAAGCGTGGTTCGTTGTTCACCGTTTTTAAGTTCATCGGTGTGTTATTGGTCTGGAATCAGTCCAGCCACCACTAATAAAGTCAACTCTTCATCTCCTGTATTGGTTAATTCATGGAAGTGTCCAATAGGAATATGAATGGCGTCTCCAGGTCCTACCTCACAAACTTCCTCTCCCACTTGCATCCGACCATTGCCGGTTTGAATTATATAGATCTCTTCCATTGGGTCCTTATGGCCAATAAGCGTTTTACCGGGAGGCACTGAAGCGTGGGCAAGAAACATCATGGTCTGCAAGTGGCGGGTGGTCAAAATCATGTGAGCGACTCCTCCTCCGTGGGCTTGGTAGCGCGTGGCCATCACTTCAGGATGGTCTAAGTTTCGTCGTATCATGTTGGCCTCTTTTCTTGAATTTTTCTCTGGGATTTGTCTTCAACCAGAGGGCTTAAATTTTTTTAATCTATAACAGAACCATTTTAGAAAAATCAAAGAAATCTTGAATAAGATCCCCCCATAGGTTATTTTTTGGCATCGGAATTTTTAAAGGAGTCCACGATGCCCAAAATTACAGAGGAGGTCTACTACATCCCAGGCCAAGATGAATTTATGCCGGATTCCCATGCCTATGTATTGGGGAGGCCCTCTTCCCAAGACCTCACCCTGATTGATGCAGGGGTAGTGGGGAAGGGGAAGTATAAAATCCGATCCATTGAAGAGGCTCATGTCGAATTGTCATGGATAAAGAGGGTTATCCTTACCCACACCCATCTGGATCACATCGGTTGCCTCTCTGAGATTCAAAAAGAGATTCCTTGGGCTGAACTCTGGCTCCATCAGGCTGAAGCCGACCTTTTAGAGCAGGGAGAGGAGAGGGCGGTCTATGGGATGGATATGTTTCGAACATTGTGTCAGATGCAGTTTCGCCTGAAACCAGGTGCCTTTCGATTTCAGGTTCATCGAAAATTACAAGGAGGAGAGATCCTAAACCTCGGAGATATGTCCTGGGAGGTTCTCCATATCCCAGGACACTCCATAGGGAGTATTGGTCTTTATCACCGTGAAATGAAAATCCTTATCCCAGGAGATGTGGTTTATGCGGATTATGCAATTGGGCGTTTTGATCTTTACGGAGCCAATGCCAGGGAGCTAAAAAAATCGCTTCTTCGGCTTGCCGAACTGGAAGTAGATATCCTTTTGCCCGGTCATAACCGTGTCGTAAAAGATCTCCCAAAGGGGTACATTCAAAAGACAGTGAAACAATGGGAAGCCTATTTGACCTGAAAAGAGGGATTTTCTATCTGGTTTTTGTCAGAGGACTCGGGATTACGAGGTAAATTTCTTCAGCGCTATTCCTAAAAACTGTTCCGCTTCTGCAACGGTTCGCTCAATCACCTCTTTACACGTAGGGAGGTCTTTAATTAACCCAATGGCCTGGCTCATGGGGAGCACGCCATTTTCTAAATCCCCATCTTCGATGGCCATCCTTAATCCCTCAAGGCTGAGGGCCTGGCGGGCAAGGTCTTGAAGACCTCGCTGTTTAAGGCCTCCTAAGATAAGTTTAAAAAATGGGGCATCAATCATTTTTTTAATCCGCAGGCCACTGAAAAAAGCCTGAATAAATGAAGGCCGTTGCTGGGCAATCTTCAGCGCAGCAGGATTTTTGAGCCATCTTCCAGGAAGGCCATCGATCTTTTCGGAACAGATCGTATCTTCTACGCCCGCCTTTAGGGAGAGTTCTTTTGCTTTCGGGTGCATTTCACATTCCTGGGTCAACATGAACCGTGTACCCATGGAGATTCCATCCGCCCCAAGAACCAGGGCAGCAGCCAGTCCCCTCCCATCACAAAATCCTCCTGCTGCGATAATGGGAAGACGGGTTTGACGGGCAATATAAGGAAGGAGGACCACGGTTCCTACCTCTGCTCCATGCGCTGCTGCCTCATGACCTGTGACCACCAGGGCATCTGCTCCGTCCATCTCCGCCTTTCGAGCATGCTTCTCAATAGCAACGGTTGCCAAAACCTTTCCTCCGTATTCATGGGCAGCCTTGATAATCCAATCTCCTTTTCCCAGGGCAAAATTGATAATGGGAACCTTTTCTTCAAGGGCAATCTCAATATTCTCCCTGGCATTGGGGAAGATTAGCGTCGTATTCACCCCGAAGGGTTTATCAGTAAGGTCTTTTATCTGTCTGAGGACATTCCTCATTTGGTGGGGGGCATAGGCAACTGAGTTTAACATTCCGATTCCCCCGGCATTGGATACTGCAGCGACCAGTTTAGGTAAACTGATAAAGGCCATTCCAGCAAGCATGATGGGATGCTTTACTCCCAAGAGTTCGGTGATTCTTGTTTTCATATAAGCCCCCTTTTTTATTGAATGTAAAATCTCGTGAAGGAATTGAGTGGAATTATCACAGATTTTATAAGGTTTTGCAATTACCATACTGAATCGCACAAATGTTAATGAATATTAAGAAGCCCCTTTTTGCCATTGAAAGAGCTTCATTTTGATGTAATTCGTTCAACTGTTTTTGGCTCTTGGTAATGCGTCACTGAAGCGTGAGGAAGATCGGGGTAATTAAATTTCCTCGTTAGACTGAGCGCTCTTTATAAATAATGCTTGTAGTTTAAAGTGGAATATGGTAACTATGCATAGAACCTTACGGGATAGGGAGGTAAAGAATGGGTTTGTATAAAGTGATTTTTTTGGGAATGAAGGTGGCTGGACCGGAAGAGGAGACCCGTCTCATACAGGGGCTTCAAAAGAGATTCAATCTAACCAGGGAGAGGGCAGAAAGTTTGCTTCAAAGAGTCCCCATCGTTGTGAAAAAAGGCATTCCCAAAGAAGAGATGGAGAGGTACGTCAAGGCCTTTGAAGAGATTGGTGCAAGGGTGAGGGTTGAAGAGGAGCCCTCTTTGGATTTCGCAGAAGTTGCACCTGAGACAAGACCGCCGTCCAGGCCCAAACCGGAATCGCAAGCCTATGTCGGCCCCACCGTCACCTGTCCTCAGTGTGGATTCGAACAGCCTGAAACCGATGAATGTATCAAGTGCGGGATCATCATTTCTAAATATTTTCAATACCAACAAATGGCCCATTCCTTAGAGGGAAAAGTCCGGGAGATCACTACTGAAGAAGAGAAGGTTTCATGGGAAAGCGGAGAAGGGTTCGTGGGTGCCTTCATTGAGACAACCCGAGAATCTCTCTTCTCCCCAACCCGATTCTTTAGGAAGGTGGCTGAAGGGGAGGGTTACTGGGCTCCTCTGATCTATGGGGTGATTGCAGGGATCATAGGAACTTTTGGTTCTATTCTTTGGCAATGGCTTTTCATGGCCCAATATATACCTATCCCTGGACCATTTACTGCAATCCCTCTCGGGTTTATTCTTACGGTCCTCCTCATTGCAATGCCCTTCTTGATTGCCCTCTCTATCTTTATTGGGAGTGTTATCAACCATGTCTGCTTGATGATTGTAGGAGGGAATAAGAAAGGATTCAAGGCAACCTTCCGGGCGGTTTCTTATGCTTGGAGCGGTTACCTTTTTGGAATCATCCCGGTGGTTGGGAGCACCATCGGGGCAATCTATTCTCTGGTTCTGATTATTTTGGGAGTCAGAGAAGGCCACGGGATTACTACCGGAAAGGCCGTCTTAGCCGCACTTCTCCCTGTCATTGTAATCGTAGGTCTCTGCATCCTTGCAGTGATCCTGGTCCCCTTGTTTTTAGGATCGATGAGGTTTTTTGGGGGTGGAGTGGGAGTTTGAGGTCAGCCAAAGGGGTTTGCAATTAGTGAAAGGGGGTTTCGAGCCCCCTTTCTGTTTTGATGGGGAGATGAGACGAATAAAAGTGAATTGTCCATTTGGAGTTTGCCTCTATAGGGCTGAGAAAGGGAGATCGGAATCCACGAGGTAAAGATGGGGAAGAGAAAGGCTAAAGAAAGGGAGAGGTCCCTTACCGAAGAAGTGATTTTTCAGTGGATGGAGAGGGAGGAGCGTCCCCTCCTCCTCCGGGAGATTCTTCAGCGCTTCGGGTTGAAAAAGGAAGAAAGAAGGGGGATTCGAGAAAAATTAAAGAGGTTGGTCGAAGAAGGGAAGGTAGTTAAAATTCGAGGCAACCGGTATGGCCTTCCCCAGAAGATGAGCCTCACTGTTGGTAGGTTAAAGTGTCATCCCAATGGGTATGGATTTGTCATCCCCGAAAAAGAAGGGGAAGAGGACATTTATATTAGTGCCCGTAACCTACGGGAGGCCATGCATGGGGATCGAGTCGTGGCCAGAGTGGAGTCGGTCCGAAGGAAAGGAAAAGAGGGAAGAATCATTCGAATCCTGGAGCGAGGGACTCGAAAAGTGGTTGGCAGGTTTATGAGGGCAAAGAATTATTCTTATATCATTCCCGAGGAGGATAGGATCCTTCAAGAAATCTATATCCCGGAAGGAGAAACAAAGAGGGCTAAACCTAATCAAATCGTAGTCGCAGAAATCACTCGATATCCAACGGAGAGGGCGAGGCCAGAGGGACGGGTAACGCACATCCTTGGATTTCCGGACGATCCAGAGATCGACCCCCAGATCATCCTCCATAAGTATGATTTACCTCATCGATTTTCCTCCCTTGCGTTGAAGGAGGCAAGGGGTCTTCCTCCTTTTCCTTCTTTTAGAGACTTCGGAGAGAGAGTGGATTTAAGGAATCTCATCACTTTCACCATTGATGGAGAGAATGCGAGGGACTTTGATGATGCGGTCTCCATAGAAAGGGATCGAGAGGGAGGGATGAGACTTTACGTTTCCATATCCGATGTGAGCCATTACGTTCAAGAAGGGACGGCCCTGGATGAAGAGGCCTATCTCAGAGGGACGAGCGTTTACTTTCCCGATCGAGCGATTCCAATGTTTCCAGCAGAACTCTCCAACGAGATCTGTTGCCTCCATCCCAAAGCAGATCGGCTTACCCTCACTGTGGAGATGAGATTTGATAAGAGGGGTGAGAGACGAGGAGTTCGATTCTACCCCAGCGTCATTCGAAGCCATGAACGGTTGACCTATACCCAGGTCAAAAAGATTTTAATCGATGGAGATAAAGAGCTAAGAACGAGATTTCATCATCTGCTTCCATCGCTGGAGATAATGACAGACCTCTGCCAGAGGCTTCGAGAGGTGAGGATGGAAAGGGGAGCCCTGGATTTCGATCTTCCAGAACCAGAGGTGATCCTTAACCTCCAGGGCGAGACAGAAAATATCATCCGGGCAGAGAGAAACTTAGCTCACCAGATCATTGAAGAATTTATGATTGCTGCGAATGAAGCGGTTGCCCAATTCATGGAAGAGAAAGAAGTTCCTTTTATCTATCGCATTCATGAACCTCCTAAAAAGGAGACCCTTGATGAGTTTAAAAGATTTATCTCTCACCTGGGATACCGAATGAAAGGGGAGGATGACTATTCCCCAAAAGGGTTACAACAGATCCTCCTTGAGGCCCAGGGGAGGCCGGAAGAGGGATTGATTAACAACGTGATGCTAAGGTCAATGAAATGGGCAAAGTATTCTACGACCAATGCGGGTCATTTTGGACTATGCTCAAAGGCTTATACCCACTTCACTTCACCCATCCGTCGATACCCTGACCTCCTCGTCCACCGAATGCTTAAAAAGGTTCTCTTTAAAGAGAAGGAAATTCCCCCTGAGGAGGTATTATCCAAAAAGGCAGAACATCTTTCTCAAAGAGAACGAGTTGCCATGGAAGCAGAAAGGGAGATTCTGGAGCGGTACCGGGTTAGATTCATGAAGGACAGGATCGGTGAGGAGATGGATGGGGTAATCAGCGGGGTCACCGCCTTTGGTTTTTTTGTGGAGTTAAAGGAGGTGTTTGTGGAGGGACTGGTGAGGCTGACTCGCCTTCACGATGACTATTATCAATATTATCAAGATAAATACTGCCTTGTTGGGGAAAGGACCCATAAGCGTTTCAGGATTGGAGATTTGGTAAGGGTGAGGGTTGAGCGGGTAGATCTTGAAAGGAGACAGATCGAGTTTGGGCTAATAAAAAAGATAGATGGGGGATAGGGGAGAATGGGGGGATGGATTGACAAGGAATTCTTTAATGATAGAATAATTTTAAAAGCAGAAAAAATATGAGCGAGATGAAAGAAGAGATTATAAAATTGCCATTCAATATGGACTCCAGATTATTGCCCAAAAAATTAAATAGGGGCACAAAGAATTTATTTTGGGGAGTGCCCTTATGAACAAGACGGAAGGAGGTTCATCAGGATGGGAAATGAAGAGGAAGGGTTAAAGACGATTTCTATTGTGGCCCGGGATATCCCTGATGCCTGGTTTCAATGTGTATTTCATCTATTGGATCATGGCCATCGCTATGTGATTCAGCAGGGAAGTTTTGAGGGTTCAGAAAGAATCGAGTTTGATGATGTGAGGATAAAAATAACGCATCCCCACATGAGACCCCTTGAGCCGGATATTCCTCCAAACCTTGGAATCCCTGCCCCGGTTGCACCAGGTTATATTGAAACCTACTTTAACGAAAAGATTATGGTGGGGGTCAAGGACGAAAATGAAGATTATGTCTACGGGGAAAGATTGAGCGGGATTTTGATCAAACGATATCGAGATGAGAATGGCCAGTTGACCATGGAGGATCCGGTGATTGTTGGACCCAATCAGATTGAAGCAGTCGTTGAAAAATATAAAAAGCATGGTTTCGATACCAATCAGACTACGATGGAGGTAGGAAGACCCGATGATTGTCTATTGGAGGATCCACCCTGCTTGAGGTTAGTAGATTGCCGGGTGCGTTACGGCAAGCTTCACTTTTTTGTTTATTTTCGATCCTGGGACCTCTGGGGAGGATTCCCAGCAAACCTTGGAGCTTTGCAGATGCTGAAGGAGGATATGGCCAAAAAGATCGGGGTTGAACCGGGCGAAACCATTGCCTATAGCAAGGGGCTCCACCTCTATAAATATGTATGGGAATTGGCCCAATTAAGAACGGGCATCCAGAAAGGGGAGTTGAACGATTGAAACCCTCGATAGAATTCTTTGACCCTTACCCCTCGTCGGGGGAAGAAGTTATGGCCTGGGCAATCCGACGAAAAATTCTTGGCATCGGATATTGAACAAGGTCTTTCACATGGACCCATCTTCCTCTTCCTCTCCCGTCAATGGCCTCGCACTCAAAAACTCTTAGGCAAAGTTTAAAGTGGGAGTAGGTCTGGTGGAAGACTCCCAGAGGCCCCATTCGTTCCACCTTTAACTCAACCTCTCTTTTCACTTTGGCCCCTATGAATCTCATAAGGTCTTTTTTCCCCTCTAACCTCCAGTTTGGGAATTCCCATAATCCTCCTAAGAACCCTTTCAGAGGCCTCTGTTTAAGGAGAACTTTTCCATCTTTTTTGATAACAAGCGCAACGGCTTCCACATGGGGAAAGACCTTTTTCACGGCCCGAGATGGAAATCGTTCTGGTTTGTTCAAACGATAGGCCTTACAGACCTTCTTAATAGGGCACTTTGAACACCAAGGATGTTTGGGTGTGCAAACCATAGCCCCCAGCTCCATCAGGGCCTGGTTGAAAGAACTGGCATGACCTTTGGGAATCAGGGAGGCTGAATATCTCCAGAGGATTTTTTCTGTCTTTTGAGAGACGCCTGAAATGGCAAAGAGTCTCGAAAGGACTCTCTTCACATTTCCATCAAGAATGGGGGTCTCCTGATTGAAAGCGATGGAAAGGATGGCCCCTCCGGTATATCGACCAATTCCTGGCAGACTGAGGAGGTCTTTTAGATTACCAGGAATCTTTCCGTTGAAATGGGTTAAAATCACCTGTGCGGCACGGTGAAGGTTTCTCGCCCTCGAATAGTATCCGAGACCCTCCCAGGCTTTTAGGACTTCAGAGAGCTTTGCTCTGGCAAGAGATCGAATGGTTGGAAAGGTTTTTAGAAATTTCTGGTAATAGGGAAGAACGGTTGCCACTTGAGTTTGCTGAAGCATGATCTCAGAGACCCAGATGGCATAGGGATCTTTGGCCCTTCGCCACGGGAGGTCTCTCTGGTTTTTTTCAAACCATTGGAGGAGTCTGGACTGGATTTTCTTCTTCAAATCAGGCTGCAACACATTTCGATAAATTGGGTCTCAAGGCCAAGCGCTCTGACATATTCGATCGTCCCCTGAAGGGGGAGGGCGAGTGTGTTGACCCCTGAATCGATCGCCCCTTTTTCCATCTCTGCCTTTGAGGGATGAGCAGGACGGATACAACCCATCCGGATGGGAAGGGTTGGATTAAGAAGACGGGCAATGGCAGAAATTTTGGAGACCTCTTCTGGCGTGGGGATTCTCCAGGAATTTTTTCCCCTCAAGGGTTTTAGAACAACCAGGACGAGCGTTTCCACACCGACCTGGGTGACAATTTCAAGAGCCTTCCATTCTCCCCTGATCTCCCCGAAATGGTGTCCAATGATAATATGAGGGGCGAGGCGGTGCCCTATCTCCTTTAACATCCAGAGCGTCTCTTCATAATCCTGGACCCTTTTATTCAAATGATAAATCTCTTGGATTGTCGCATCATCGCCAATGACATCGATCAATATCTGATCCACCCCTGCCTCTTTCAACCCCATCGCCACTTCCCGATTGATCAGGCCTGTATGAACGACGAATTTAAAAGAGGGGTCCCTTTTTTTGATCTCTTGGATTGAAGGAATAAATTTATCAAGCGGGACTTCCCCATTCGGGTTTGCTCCCCCACTGATCAGGATTCCAAGTGCCCCCTGGGAGCGAAGCCGACCAATGGTCTGAGAGAACTCCTCAGGATGATCCAGGGGGATCATCGATTCGAGGAGTTTCCCCTTGCAGTGTTCACAATGAAGGGCACAGTGGGGACCTGTAACGCTCACTGCAGGAAAGCGGTTTTTTTGAGAGGAAATCCTTCCATCCTGATAAGTGACCGTCCCCGGAATGGAGAAGGTAAGTCGATTGCCAAAGTATAGCTTCCGCAACCGAAAGGCTTCCAATTGGAGGTCTTTGGTAGGAATTTGTAGGTAGTGGCCAATCATTATTTTTAGCGTTGCTGAAGAATTAGGTCAGAAGTCCATTTACTTAATAATTATCCTTCTGGGCTTGGCCCGGAATCCAATGTTTTTGGCTTGGATTCCTGCTTTCGCAGGAATGACGAGATTCTGGTCATTCCCAATTGGCTTCGAATTTCCTCGAGGTCTTCTTTTTCCGGCATGAAAGGAAAATTTCTTATCGGGCCAGAGGGTCGTTCATTCCCATAGGGACGGTTGCAGGCAACTTTTCCATCTCGACCAGGACATCCAGAGGTCATAAAGGGTTCACCCAACCCAATGAACGGTCCAATGTCCATTCCAAAATCGATGAGTTTACCCTCTTTGTCAAACTTCATCTGAGCGATTGATCCAATCCCTTCATTAATCATCCAGCGGGCAAGTTGAATTCTCCGATATTGATCCAAGGGAGGGGGAGCGTGATGCTCCATAGGGCTTCCTTTTTCGGGAAAGAAGGAGAAGAGGTGAGTGGAGGCTCCCATTTCCTGTCCTCTCTGAATCGCCTGGACCATCTCCTTCTCTGTTTCTCCCAGACCCACGATAAGATGGATCCCGACGTAAAATTTTCCAAAAATGTTGATGGCCATTTCCACTACTTTCCAATAGTGGTCCCAACGATGGGGGCCATTCACGCCTTTCCCTCTCAGTCGATCGAAGAGTTCAGGGGTGGCGGCATCAATGGCCACTCCAATTCGGTCTGCCCCTGCCTCCCTCATCCTTTCAAGGTCTTCACGGCGATGGATAAGGGTCGGGGTAATGAGGACACTCAGAGAGAGGTCGGTCTTCTCTTTAAACTGTTGGCTGACATAAATTGTGTCCTCGAGGGCATTGGGATGGGTGATCATTGAGATGCAGACCCGATGGATTTGGTCTATTCCCTTCGCTTTCTCAAGGATTTCAGAGAGGGGATAGAGGGGCCAGTCCACCCGAATAAATGTTTTTCCCTTTGGACCTTCTTGCCTTGACCGTGAAAGGCCACAAAAATGGCATCTCCCGAAACAGCCCTCTGGGTAATGGAGAAGAAGGTTAAGGCCTTTCAGTTTTGCATTTCGGTGAAATGAACCCTGCTGAAACCCGAGGGTCAATGAGGCTGCCAGACTGGTCTGGATATATTCAGGACTCGTTTTTTGGTTCATGAAGAACTCCTTCAATTTCAGCCCTAAAAGGCTGAGTTACTGGACGGCCTGCCACTCAGGGCTTTTGCCTCGAATTTTTCGATCCTTATAATATTCTTTAAACCCGACCCAGGTTTTTCGAATCAACGCTTCAAAATCAATGTCCGGATTGTTCCAGTTATTCTCGAGAAATTCTCTTTTTGATACCCCGTAGGATAGGGATTTCCCGAATATCTCATGCCATTCGGATTCATATTTGGTCAAACAGCCCAGGTCTTTCCTGATGATGGCTTCCGCAGAAATTCGGCCAGCCATTTCACCGGCCATGACAGCATTTAAAATTCCAGCGCCTGTGATGGGATGGGCATGGCCTGCTGCATCCCCGACAAGCATGATGTTCCCAAAGACCGTCTGCTCATGAGGCCTGCAGGGGATGGAGCCGCCTGTCTTCGAAAGAACCTCAATTCTCGGAAGTTTTTGAGAGTCAACTAAACGGTTTAAGAAATGTTCGAGCAGGTCCGGAAGCAGGGAAGTTTTTGATGGGGTGACCCCGATCCCTACGTTTGCCGTGTTCCCTTTTGGGAAGAACCAAGCATATCCTCCTTCGTAATCCGGGTGGAAATAGATATCGGTATGAGACTGAGGTTCAAAGAGAACGACCTCATACTGGAACGCCACCAGTTGCTTCAAGGGAGGCAGTCCCATCGAACGGGCAACTGTGGAATGGACACCATCGGCACCGATGATTACCTTCGTTCGAATCCATTCTTTGTGATCCCCTCGTTGAACCAGAATGGCCTCAGATGAAATTTCAAGGGCCTTGGTTGCAGATAAGAGTTCTGCACCGCAAAGGACAGCGGAAGTCGCCATCTCTTTGTCGAAGCGGGAACGGTCCAGAAGATATCCTGGATTTTTAGACTTAAAGAGATTCCCTTCAGGAAAATGAAGAATCATTTCATCGACCGATTGGATCACGGCTTTAGAATCAAAAGGAACGTGGCTGAATATCCATTGGGAGACCAATTCAGCACACTGAACCGGTGTTCCCATCCGTTGTCTCTGGTCGATGAGAAGGACCTTTATTCCCCTTTGAGCGGCTGCTCGTGCAGCACTGGAACCTGCTGGCCCGGCGCCAATGACGATCAAGTCATAGGAGGATTTCAGACACTCAGCCATGGGTGAACTCCAAAATCTTTTGGAGGAGGAGGAGGTTGAGATGGGTTTGGTTTTCGAAGATACCAAGATGAGCCTCATTCTCCCGGTTCAGATCATAACAGGTGTTCCTTTCCACATTGATGAGAATTCCAGGAAGTCCAATCCTCTCAAAATCCGGTCGATGTTTGCCATAAAAGGGTTCACAGCAAGAACCGATAAATCCCTTCACCCCTGATCGTTTGAGATGGTGAAGGGTGGCTTCAAGGTCCTCATAGCTCTGGATGGTAATGGAGTCCATTCCAAAGGATCTTGCCATCTCCACTGCCTCCCCAATCGAACAGCGACCACATTCGTCACAGCCCCTCTGATAACGATATGTGCAATCGAGCCCCTTGGCACAGTAGGGGAGGAGAAGGACCTCTGGTTTTTTCACCTCCTTAAACGGCTTCAGAACAGGGAAGAGGTGGTGGGTTTCTGCCTCTTCAAAACCAAACGGAAAAAGGTCGGCTTTCTGGAGGGCCTCTTCAATGGCTTGAATGAAATGATCCTCTTTAACTCCTAAGATTTGAGGGGATTGCGTGAAGAAAAAATTCCTGATGATTCCCTCGATATGGGAGGGGGTTGCTTTTGAATTCTTAAGAAGACTTTCGAGGTCGAAGATTGCCCTTTTTGGGTAGGCGAAGAAGTCACCCGTAATCAGGATCTGATTGATCACCTGCGTCTTTGTATCGATGGCAATGGAGACTCTTATTAACCCACCAGGGGTTTTGAGAACTGAGGTGAGGGTCTTTCTCCTTGGGAGAGCCTCCCTCACCTTAAAGATATGGGCCGGGGAAGAGTAATAAGGAAGTTTCTCTTTTAACAGGGATTCCTCTCCAGGGGTTAAAGGATCGGGATTAAACTGGACTTTAAAGCTTTCTTGAAAACCTTTGATTAAAGACTCTTTAATGTTGGATAACGAGGGCGTTCGACCTAATTCCCATTTCAGGCAGGTCACTCTCTCTTTAACCGACTGAATCTCCTTATCCTGGAGCTTCTCCGTCGGGATTCTCAGGGCTCTAAGCATTTCGTCAACATCAAAATCGACCAGGATCGTTCCCTGAAACAGGATCGCTCCGGAGAGCTCTGTTCCTCCGGTACCTGAAATCTTTCTCCCACCCACTTCCACATCATTTCGAGGACGGAAATGGGCTTTCACCCCCAACCGCCTTAGCCCGCTTGCCGAGGCTTCACCCATCTTTCGATAAAGGTCTTCAACCCTTGAAGGGACTCTATCGTCTTTTTTAGAAATGTAGATCTCCCAGCCCAGTTCCGCTTTTCCCCAGTAGAGGGCCCCTCCTCCGGTCAGCCTCCGGTTGATCTCAATGCCTTTCTCCTGGCAGTAATCGAGACGAACTTCTTCCTCCACGGATTGATGATGGCCAACGAGGACAGAGGGATTGGAGAATTGGAGGAAACGAAGGGTGTGGGGGATCTTTTCTCTGGCTTTTAATTCAAGAAGCACCTCATCAAGGGCCATATTCTCAGCGGCTGTCCTTACCCCAGTATCTAAGAGTCGCCATGGATCCATAGAATCTTATCCTAAATTGAGCGTGTTTCTCTTGACGAGGGATTTTTTTAAGTTCCTATAACTTATTTCAGATTTCCCTTCAATAAAAGAGGGTGGTCTTTTCCATTCAACCATGTTAAAAGGATAATCGGGTTAGAAAAGGAGGTGGAGTGAGCATGCCAAAGGAGAAGGGGAAAAATCTGGTTTCTGAAAAGGCAAAGGACTATTTTGACCAAGGGTTTAATTGAGCGGAATCAATTTCCTTGAGTTTCAAGGAGTATTTTGGAATTCCAGATCCTCTTCTCCCCAGGTTGGCTTCAGGATTTGGCGGAGGGATTGGAAGGAAAGGGTCTCTTTGCGGAGCCTTCACCGGGGCCATCATGGCCTTAGGGATGAAAATGGGGAGATTGGACCCTAAGGATACGGATACCCTTTCAAAACTTTATGAGAAATGTCGGCAATTCTGGGGGCAATTTGAGAAAGAATTCGGAAGCAATATTTGTTACCATCTCATCGAGGTTCATTTGGATAATGAAGAGGAGCGACAAAAATGGTTGGCTTCGGGGGGATTGGAGAAATGTCGTCACATTGTTGAAAAGACGGCCCAGATGCTCTGTGAGTTTATTGGAGAGGGATAAGGTGAATTGGGCCAAGGGTTTTAAGCCGTAGAATTCAAATTTATTGATTTTTTAGAGAAAATACTGTAAATTAGTTTCCGAGGTGGAGGGCGAATGAAATCTCAGTGGATATGGCGTAGGAGGAAAGGAAGGCGATATTGCCCGGTACCTCTATACCCATAATCTCTTTGAAGTAGGGAAAAGAGGCCATGGGCAATATCCCCCATGGCCTCTTTTTTAAACTCTAAATCTAAAATCCTAAACTCTAAACAAACTCAAATGTCTAAAACTTAAGTTAGTATCGTTTGTTAAGAATCCCAAATCGTTTTTTGAACTTGATTTTTTTGGATTTAATTAGGATTTAGGGTTTAGAGTTTAGGGCATATTAAATTTGGAGGTGTTTTAGATGGATCGAATCTTCAGCGGGATTCAACCCTCAGGTGAGATTCATATTGGCAATTATGTGGGGGCCATCCGAAACTGGGTCAGGCTCGTGGATAAGTATGAATGTATTTACTGTGTGGTCGACTACCATGCGATCACCATTGAATATGAAGTTTCGTCAATGCAACAGAGGATTCTGGAAACTGCCACCATCCTTGTGGCCTGTGGATTGACACCAGATCGATGCATTGTATCGATTCAATCCCATGTTCCTGAACATACAGAACTGGCATGGATTTTTAACTGTGTCACTCCGGTGGGAGAACTTGAAAGGATGACCCAATTCAAGGAGAAGGCAAAACAGCACAGACAGAATATCAATATGGGCCTTCTCGATTACCCGGTGCTTCAGGCCGCCGATATTCTTATCTATAAGGCAGGATATGTCCCGGTGGGAGAGGATCAGATTCAGCATGTGGAGCTCTCCAGGGAGATTGCGAGAAAATTCAACGCTCGCTTTGGAAAGACTTTTCCTGAGCCCCAGGTGATTCTCTCCGATGCGCCAAGGATATTAGGAACCGATGGAAATGCGAAGATGTCCAAGTCGATGAACAATGCCATTGGACTCCTGGAACCTCCGGAGACCATCTGGGAAAGGTTGAGGACAGCGGTGACTGACGTGAATCGACAGCGAAGAAGCGACCCAGGCAATCCCGATCGATGTAATATTTTTACGATGCACCAGGCTTTTTCAAAACCCGATCAGATTTCTTACGTTGATAAGAACTGTCGAACGGCTGGCATCGGGTGTATCGAGTGTAAAGAGATCCTCTTTAAGAATATGATGGAAGAGATTACCCCCATTCAAGCACGCGTAAAGGAGATCAGGGAAAAACCTGAATATATCATTGACGTATTACGGTCCGGGGCCACTCGCTGTAGGGCAATCGTCAAAGAGGTCATGGAGGAGGTAAGAACAAAGATCGGGATCAGGTTTCCCTGGATGTAATTGATGGGATTAAAGATGAGAGTGTTGAGTCTGATCGGATGGACCTTATGGCTCTGTTTCTTCATCCTCGGTTGCGCCACCGAACACTCAATAAGGAGGGAACCCGAACCCCCAAAAGTTGGGGTTGAAAAAGAGCCCTCGGAGAAGGTTGAAGTGTTGGTGGAGAGAATAAAAATGCTTGAGGAGTCTATTTCCAAACTACGCTCTGAGGTCTTCTTTCTGAGAAAGCATTGGTCGACTCTTCAGGTGCGTCCTCCCCTTTCCTCCTATGAACTTCCGCAGGAAGTGACTCTATGTGGGGAGAGAATTCCGTTAGAAGATCGCAACGTCTGGGAGAATCTGGACCGTGAATTTCTGGTCGCCTTGGACAGCGAGGCTCAAATCCTTCTATGGATGAAAAGGGCTCGTCGATACTTCCCCTATATTGAGAAGAGGTTGAGGGAGATGGGACTTCCTGAAGACCTAAAATATGTGACCATCACGGAGAGCAGCCTCAGACCCTATGCGGTCTCCTCTTCAGGAGCCTCTGGGATCTGGCAGTTTATCCCCTCTACCGGAGAGAGGTATGGAATGAGAAGGAGCAGGGGGATCGATGAGCGATTCGATTTCTTTAAGGCGACGGAAGGGGCGCTGGCCTACTTAAAAAGTCTTTATGAAGAGTTTGGGAGCTGGATTCTGGCCATGGCCGCCTATAATACAGGAGAGAATCGTATTCGGAAAGAGATTGAACTGCAGGGGACGAAAAACTATTTTTACCTTGAACTTCCCATGGAGACGGAGAGGTATGTCTATAAAATTGCAGTCGCCAAGATCATCCTCTCTGACCCCGGGAGATATGGATTCTCCTTAGAAGAGAGAAAACTTTATGATCCCCTTCAAGTCGAGCGGATCCAGATCGAACTGAATCAACCCCTTCCCATCATCGAGATAGCCAAGGCGATCGGGTTCTCCTATAAAGAGATCAAAGAGATGAATCCTCACCTGCTCGAAGATACAATTCCACCAGGAATTCATGTCCTCAATCTCCCTTTAGAGACCCGTGAGAAATTCCGGTCCTTTTTGGATTCATGGAAAAAGGGATTAGGAAGCCAATAGTCCATCCTATCCAGCCCCTTCTTCTCACCCAGATTCTTAAATTTGAATTCCGAAATTCAAAATTTTCTTGAAATCTTACAGCAAAAAGAATATCCTTTTCAGAAAAGGATCAGAGGAAATTCTTAGGTAAGGTTGAGGGTATGGGAAAAGAGAGGATCTTAGTGGTCGATGATGAAGAGCCTATCCGGGAGATGGTTTCCAGGGTTGTCCATCACATTGGATATGAAGCGCTCACCGCCCGGAATGGGAAGGAGGCCCTGGAGGTTTTAAGAAAGGAACCCTTTTCCATTTTGGTCACAGATATCAAGATGCCGGAGATGGATGGGTTCGAGTTGATCAAGACGGTTCGAACAGAATTTAAGGATATCCCCATCATCTGTATGACTGCCCATGGGGCTTCCTATATGTATACCGAGGTGGTGGCGGCGGGAGCCACAGACTATATTACCAAACCCTTTACCATCGATGAGATGAGAGCAAAATTGAACCGGGTGATTCGGGAAAAGCATCTCTTTGAGGAACTCAGTCAAAAATCCTTTGAACTGGAAAGGATGAACCAGGAACTCAAAAGGCTTGACCAATTGAAAACAACCTTCATCTCCAGTGTCTCCCATGAACTTCGCACCCCTCTCACTGTGATCAAGGAGTTTATCTCCCTCATCCTTGAAGGACATGCAGGAACCCTTACAGAGGATCAAAAGGAATATTTAGGCATCGCCAATAAAAATATTCAACGCCTTACCAATTTAATTGAGACGCTTCTTGATTTTTCAAGGATTGAGTCTGGAAAGGGATTGAAGTTAAAATTCGAACCCAGCCCGCTTATCGAGGTGATTGAAGAGGCATTGATGACTCTCTCCCAACCCTTGGAAGAAAAAAGGATTACCTTTGAAAACAGAGTTGACCCGGATACCCCTTTGCTCCTTATTGACCGAAATCGGTTGGTCGAGGTCTTGATCAATCTGATTGGCAATGGGATTAAATTCACCCCTCCAGGGGGAAGGATCACCGTGGATTCCAAGGGACTTACGGAGAGGAGGAATTATTTAAAGGTGGTCGTGGAAGATACAGGGGTCGGGATTTCTCCTGAAGATCTGCCCAAAATATTTGATCGTTTCTATCAGGGACAGAGGACCCAGACAGGGATGATCATTGGGACAGGTCTTGGATTGGCCATCTCCAAGGAGATCATTGAAGGCCACCAGGGATTCATCGAAGCGGAGAGCCGAAAAGGAGGGGGAGCCTCCTTTCTTTTCACCCTTCCCCTCTTCTCGGTTGAAAATATCTTCAATCTCCTCATCCATCCCATGTTAGAGGAGGCGGACAGAGATAAGATGCCCTTTTCCCTGATTCGGGTCGAATTCTGGGACCAACGGACCAAAAGAGAGGTGGCGATTAATTCGGAGCATTGGGAAGGGGTGATGTATGCCCTGCAAAAGATGGTGCGCTCTGTCGACACCATCCTCCCTTTTCAAAAACGATTGGTCTATATCTTCTCGTTCAATGATAAGAAGATGGCAAAGGAAATTGGGGAGAGGGTTCAGGTGAAATTGACTCAAGGAGGGTATCTTCCCAAAGGGATTGAGGTTCAATTTAGAACCTATTCTTACCCAAAGGAAGCTCCTGTCCGAGAGGAATACCTCAAAGGATGCCGCCTCTTACTCAGAGAAGATTGATGCGTCCATTAGAAGGAGAGAAAATCGATGAGATCCCCAATCGTCTTTTTTATTGTGTTCGCCTTTTTCTTTTTAGGATGTGAAAGATCTCCCTCTTCTTTACAGGAGAAAACGGAAACTCCTCCTCGGGTGATCGTGGAAAAGGAGAAGGAAGAAAAGGAACACCCCATTCCACCCGAGGTAAAGATCAAACTGAAGAGAGATGGAAAGAATAACTATTCCTGGGAACTCAGCGGCTCGGATGTGGACCAAATTTTAAGGGTCGACGATAAACTGAAGAGAAAGTTAGGAGGCGAATCATCCAAATAAACCAATCAAAGGGTAGATGAGGAAAGGAGATTTAGGGTGAACGTGGAATGGTATATTGAACAAATCTTTAAAGAACTTCCATTTGGGATTGCTTTAGCGATGGTGATCTTCCTTGGCCTCCTCCTGATCATCTGGCTTCTTCTTCCCCTTTGGGTTTTGTTCATCCAATGGAATACAAATAAGATCAGGGAGGAAATTCGAGACTTGGCCGAATTGATCGAGAAAAGGGGATGGGATGAGAAGGGGAAAGGGATTCCTGAAGCAAAAGAGTGAAGGGGTTGTTCTTCTCTTCTTCCTTCTGGTCTCCTATGCCATCGCCCAGGGTCAATCTTTTCAGAAGATTCCGCTTTACATCAAAGGAAAGGAGATTTGGGTGGAGGTGGCCAAGACTCCAGAGGAGAGGGCTCAAGGCTTGATGGGGAGAAAGCATCTGGGCAAAGACGAGGGAATGCTTTTCATTTTTGATAAAGAAGACTATCATGGGTTCTGGATGAAAAATACCCTCATCCCACTCAGTATTGCCTTTATGGATCGGGAAGGGCGGATTGTCGAAATAACGGATATGAAGCCATTGACCCTTGAAACGCATCTTCCCCCTCGACCTATCCTCTATGCCTTGGAGATGAATCAGGGCTGGTTTTCCGCCAACAAGATTCGGGTCGGGGATATGGTGCGGTTCTCGAAATAGAAAAAATTCAGAGGGATTAGTTTGGGGATTCTATTTTTGGTTTTCCACGCTGGACTCTAAACCCCGAACTTAAAACTTTAAATTGGATAGTCACCGATCCAGCAATAGAGGCAGAGTTTTTCTTTGGGCAGGCCAATCGCCTTGACCATATTTTCGATCTTCTGATACCTCAAGGTGGTTACCCCTAATTCCTCCTGAATCCAGTTAACCATTCGTTGATACTTCGGGGTCCGATGATCGATATAGTCCCTGACATCCTCAATATCCTTTCCTTCAAGGGCGCGGATTGCCCTTCGGGCGGCAAGTTCTTCGATGGACCGGGTGGATAGGGCGAATCGGCATGGAAACATCAAGGGAGGGCAGGCGGGACGAACGTGGACCTCCTTGGCTCCGCATTCCCAGAGTTTTTTGATCGTATAGTTTTTCAACTGGGTGCCCCGAACGATTGAATCCTCGCAGAGGATGATCCGATTTCCCTCAATAACCTCCTTGACGGGAATCAGTTTCATCGTGGCCACCAGGTCCCGGATTTCTTGAGAGGGAGGAGTATAGCTCCTTCCATATCCTGCTGAATATTTCACAAGGGGCCTCCGATAGGGAAGACCTGATTCCATCGCATATCCAATGGCATGGCCGACTCCTGAATCTGGAACGCCTGACACGAGATCAGCCTTCACTCGGTCATCCTTTGCCAGAAATCTTCCGCATCTTTCCCGGACCAATTCGACGCTAATCCCCTCGTAACTCGAAGCAGGATAACCTGTATAGATCCAAAGGAAGGCGCAGATCTGGTTTTTACCTTTCCCGGGAGACTTCTCCTCCAACCCGTTCTTTCCTACGAAAACGATCTCCCCTGGAGCCAGATATTTCTTAATCTTGAAGCCGAGATTGAGGAAGGAACAGGTTTCTGTGGCAATGGCATATTCCTCGTCCTTCTGGCCGATGACCAGAGGAGTCCGGCCCAGACGATCACGGGCTGCATAGATTCCATCACTTTTCAAGATGAGCAGGGAGGCTGACCCTTTGATCCGCTCATACATTCCTTCGATTCCCTCAGAGAGGGTTCGGCCTCGGGTGATCAGTTTGGCGATCAATTCGACCGAATTGACCCCTCCCGAGGACATTTCGCCAAAGCTCTCGCCTTCGCGGAGAAGTTCCAGAGCCAACGCTTCGGTATTTTCCACCAGGCCAGCCATTGCGATGGCAAAGGTTCCAAATTTGGATCCGATGATGAGAGGTTGGGGTTCCCGATCACTAATGACTCCAATGCCCATCTTTCCTTTCATCGTTTTGTATTCATCAAAAAATTTTGATTTGAATTGAGACTTACTGATGTCGTGAATGGAACGGTAGAATCGCCTTCCCAAAACGGCCATTCCTCCATATTCTGTTCCCATGTGGGAATGATAGTCCGTTCCATAAAGCAGGATATCAGAACAATTCTTTTTCGATACGATTCCAAAAACTCCGCTCATCTTCCCTCCTTTTCACTTTGCTTTTTTTATCCATAACAGAGGGTTGTTTTCTTGTCAACGATTTTAAGAAAGGGATGGGAACCATTGAACGATTAAGGCGTCTTCATTTCCATAGTAGTTTGGGACCTCCCCGATGATTTGAAATCCCAAGCGAAGATAGAAACTCTGGGCTCCATAATTGCTCCTCCGGACTTCTGCCCATACCCTTCTTACTCGAGGGGAGTTCAAAACCTCTTCCACCAGTTTTTTCCCGATCCCCTTCCTTCGGTGCTGGGGGTCAATGGCAATGGAGATGATATGGCCCTCCTTAGAAAAGACGATATAACCCAGGATCTCCTCTTGTTTGGTTTTAGGAGAAACGCTTACATAGACCAGAAAGGTTTCGGGATAAAGGGTGTAAAGGTGAAGAAAGGTTGCCCAGTCATAAGGAGACTTAGGGAAGGACTGATGCTCAATCTCCAGGATACGGTTTAGATCATCAAGAGAGAATGGGCGGATCATAGCCCCTTTTTATTCCTGAGATGATAGAAACCACGCCAAAGGTCAATTTCTGGGTGGAGACCACTCTTAATCCAGATTTTTTTAAGAGTCTCTCATAATCTTGGGCATTTGGAAAGTTGGAAACTGATTCCGGAAGATAGGCATAGGCCTCCCGGTCCCCGGAGATCAGGCCACCTAACCATGGAAGGATTTTCTGAAAGTAAAAGAGGTAGAGGCGTCTCATCATTCCATTTTGGGGGAGGGTGAACTCTAAAATGACCACCTTGGCTCCCGGTTTCACTACGCGAATCATTTCATCCAGTGCCCTTTCTTTTTGAACAATGTTCCTAAGACCAAAAGCCATCAGAGAGGCTGAAAAGACGTTCTCTTTAAAAGGGAGAAAGAGAGCATCACCGTGTCCAAGTATGATGTTACGCAAATACCCCTTTGACCTAATCTTCCGATAGGCAGTTCGAAGCATTGGTTTTGAAAAATCTAACCCCATCACCCTTCTCCGATCTCCACCCATTTGGAGCAATTTGATAGCCATCTCTCCTGTCCCTGTGGCCACATCCAATATCCATCCCTCAATCCCGTCGAGTTCTTGAGAGGTCCTCCTTCGCCAGTAGATGTCCCTCCCCAAGCTTAAAAGGTGGTTGAGGAGGTCATAGGTGGGGGCGATATGGTCGAAGAGTTTCCGAATCGCTTCTGGATGAAGGAAGTATTTTTTCATTTTGAAAAATTATAGCAAAAGCGACTCAAGACGGCAATTGACAACCCCCTGGATAAAAAGTAAAATATTTTCGGCATGAGGGTTATGAAAATTAAATCTCTCTTTCCCTTCCTCGGTTTTTTTATCTTTTTTGTCCTCCCCTGCTATGGCGAGATGTATAAATGGGTTGATGAGAAGGGAACCGTTCATTTCACCGATGACCTCACCAAGATCCCAGAGAGATATCGTCCAGATGCAGAGATACGGAAACCCCCTAAGGGGACCAAGGAATCCTTCCCTCCAGTAGCCAAAGAGAAGCCTGTTCCTCCCCCAGTGGTCAAACCCCCTGGATTGGAAGGGAAAGAGGTCAACCTCTTGAGACGTCATGAATTATTGTTAACAGAGGTGATTTTAAACGATAGGGTAAAGCGATATTTTGTCGTAGATTCAGGAGCCAGTTTTACGCTGATTAACCGAGAGACCGCAAGTGAGTTAGGTCTTACGATTGATGAAAATACGCCTTTCCTCCCAGTCGCCACAGTCAGTAGCATTATCTTTGCCCCTCTGGTCACCTTGAAGTCTTTAAGGGTGGGCAATGTGGAAGCAGAAAATGTGGATGCTTTGGTCTATACCATGGCCTCTGATAAAGAGGGACTTTTGGGAAATACTTTTCTTAACCGGTTCAAGGTGGTGCTGGACTCAGCCCATGCAAAGATGACCCTTTTTCCTATGCAGGGGACTCCATCCCCGGACCGCCCGGGTGGATACAGCCAGGATTATTGGGTTAGCCAATTTCGCTTCTACCACCGGGTGATCGCAGACTTGAAAAATTTAAAGAAGAGATATGAAGCCCGCGGGACCAGTTTAGAATTGAATCAAATCAACAATGCGATTCGATATTTTGAAAATCAACTAAACGAATTTGAAAGAAAGGCCTCCTTTGCCGGGGTGCCAAGGAATTGGAGAGAATAGCCCCACTGTTTTATACAGTGGAGAAATTCTAAATTCGAAGCATGAAATCCAAAGCAAACACGGAGGCTCAAAATCTAAAGACCCTAAACAAAAGGTTTTCAAATTTTGGAGTTGTTTCAAATTTCGAAATTCGGATTTCAGATTTGTCTGGCAAAGCCAGGGTTAGGGGGTATACAGGACCACCAGGAGTTTGGCCTCTTCGTCGCTCAGATTACGAAGTTTATGGGGGATCCCTGAATCAAAGTGGAGGGTCTCCCCTTTCTTCAGATGGTTCTGATTTTCTCCGACCCTGACCTCCACCTCCCCTTTCAAGACATAGATGAACTCCTCTCCCTCATGACGGTACTCTACCATCCGGTGGTCTTGCCGGGGATCGATAGTGACCAGAAAAGCCTTCATATGTTTTGTCTCTGCGTCAGGAGTGAGGGTCTTATAGGAATAGGCCTGAGTCCTTTTATAAAAACTTTCTCTTCTCTTTTTGGCTAAAGCCTCTTGCTCCTCAGCAGAGAGAAAGGAGCCAGAGTCCACAGAGAGAGCTTTGGAGATTTGGATGACTGCGGATACCGGAGGAATGATTTTTCCCTCCTCAATCTCTCTGAGATAACGATTGGAAAGTCCAGTTTTATTGGCAAGGGATTCGAGAGAAAGTTTTCTCAGTTGTCTCAATTGTCGCATTTTTGCTCCAAACGATTTCTCGTCCACCTTCTTCGTTGCCATCGGCCACCTCGGGATCGAATTGAGATTTTATATCATTATATGACCTAATTATAATTTTTCAACTTATTTTTAATCTTTCCTACCTCTTACTTCAAATCCTTGGCCAAAGTGAGGGGGCTCTTCATGGGTAGGAAAGACTTCTGCAATCCCTCAGTGATGTTTTCTTTGGTTACTCTGGCCTGTAACTGAACCTCTGTCTGCGGCAGGCAGGCTTCAGGGCTAACCCATCAGGGCTAAAGCCCTGAGTTACATTATTCAAGAGACATTTTGCCATCCTTCATAGATGCCTCAAGACCCCTAAAAATTTATTCTTTTGGATATTTGCGATTCGTTATATAATTCATTTATATAGAGAAAGAGATGAGTCGTTGGGTAAAAGCAGGGGTGGTTGAAAGTCGATTTGAATGGGATCGAACTGCCCAGGCCTTAGAGCGGGCAGGAATTCCCTATGTGATGAAGTCTTTTCTCGATACGGCGTATGACGGGCTCTACTTGCCCCAGAAAGGATGGGGGGCAGTCATGGTTCCAGAGGGATTTGTCGAAGAGGCAAGGGAGGTCCTAATTGAGGTCAAGGATAGTTTTAGAGAGGGGGGGGAGAAAAAGGATGAGGATCAATAGTCTGGACGAGATTTTAAGATTTGCCATCAGAAAAGAAGCGGATGCGTGCCTGTTTTACAGGATATTGATGGAGCGGTCTGATCAAGGGATGAAGAAGGCTTTTCAAGAATTGGCAGAGATGGAGGAAGAGCACCGCAGAAAACTCGAAGGCCTTGATTTGGGGAATATGGAAGAGGCAAAACCGGAAGAGACCAAAGGGTTGGGAATGGCTGAGATGATGGAAGATATCCCCATGAGTTCAGATATGAGTTATGCAGATCTGATTCGGGTGGCGATGAAGCAAGAGGAGAGGTCTGAACGTCTTTATCTTTCCTTAGAGAAGGTAGTGAAAGACCCAGAGTTAAAAAAATTGCTTTTGTTCCTTGCCCAAGAAGAATCTGGCCATAAAAAGCGTTTGGAGAGGATTTACGATGAAGAGATATTAAAGGAATTTTAAGAGGCGAGGGAGAAGAGATGGTACCTGGATTGACTGGAAAGTCAGAGATGATCGTAAAAGAAGCCGACCTGGTGGGTCAGTTGGGGTCTGGAAACATTGAGGTTCTTTCCACCCCAAGACTTGTTGAGCTCCTTGAGTCTGCGGCCATTGATGCTATTCAGGGATACATGGCTCAAGATCAAATTAGCCTGGGGACTCTCGTGAAGGTTCAGCATTTGGCTCCGACCCCCCTTGGGATGAAAGTGATGGCCCATGCCCTGCTCAATCGGGTTGAAAAGAACCGTCTCTATTTCTTAGTGACCGCCTACGATGAGAAGGAGAAGGTGGCAGAAGGAGAACACGAGAGGATCCTCGTTCCAAAAGAACGATTCCTTCAAAAGATTGAGAAGAAGAGGTCGGGATGAGTGGGTTTAATTTTTTATGGGATACCCGGAAGGGATTATTGACCTTCAAATGGGACGGTCTCTTCTCTCTGGGGAGAGAGGGGGGGAGGAAGGGTTTAAAGATCTTGGGATTTTCCATCCCCTTTCACCCCAAAATTAATAAGGTAAGGTTTCCCGTGAGGTGGTTCTATATCAAAAATGGCCTCCTTTTTCTCACCCGCTGGAGGTTAGAGAAAATAGAGGGGACGATCTCTTTTCCAGACCCTATGATCAATGGGGTGGTCTATGGTTGGCTGAGTGCTATCGGAAGGTTTCAGTCGGAACAGAAGTTCAATGTAACCATTAATTTCTTAGGGGAGAATAGCTTTTCTGGTCAAGCCTCGATTCCTCCCAAAATCCTGATCCTCCATTTAAGAAGGTGGATTCTTCCGCTTTTTCTTGAAATGGTGAGGTCAGGGAGGAAGCAGAGAGGAGAAGAACGAAAAAGGAGGTGAAAGATCCATGGATGCAACAGAACTAATCAAAGCACTCTTGGATGGGTTTAAGGCAGTGGCCAAAACAGAGACGATTGTGGGAGAAGGAATTAAGGCAGGGGAATATACGCTCCTTCCAGTTTCAAAAATTTCTTTGGGAATTGGGGCAGGAGCAGGAAGCGAACAGATCAAATCCTCAGGGGGGAGCGGCGGAGCAGGCGGAGGAGGTCTCTGTGTCGAACCCATCGCTTTCTTAGTGGTGAAGGAAGGAGAGATTTCGATTCTCAACCTGAGGAGGATGCCAGCCATGCTGGAATCGATCCTCCTTAAGGTCCCAGAAATGGTGGAGAAGGCTGTCCATATTGTGAAAGGGAAGAAGAAGGCCGAAGGGTAAGAGAGGGGATGAAACGATTTGAACTCCTCGACCATACAGCAGATACCGGGATCATCATTCATGCTGACAGCCTTCAGTCGCTTTTTCAAACCGCTGGGAAGGCCCTCTTCCACATTATCACTGACTTGAGGAAGGTGAGGCCCCGGATTGAAAGAAGAATCGAGGTGGGAGCCAACCCCCTGGACCGTTTAATGGTGGATTGGCTGAGTGAGCTTTTATATCTTTTTGATGTGGAGAATCTTCTTTTTAAAGAATTTAAAGTGGAGTTCATTGGTGAGGGTGGGTTGAAAGCTAGGGTAAAGGGGGAGGTTTACCAGGAGGGCGTTCATATTATCAAGACAGGAGTGAAAGCAGTTACCTATCATCAGATCGAGGTTTGTGAAGAGAATCGGGGCTGGAGGGCTCGAATTATCTTGGATCTCTGAGGGGATTCCAATGGACCATGAACGATAAATGGTAGACAAAAAACTTTAAAAATTTGTTTATCATGGGTCAAATAGGGAGTGAAATAACATGACAGGGGAGGAGAAGATCAAAGTTCAAAAGATGGATGATTATCGATGGAGGATCCCTCGAGAAGGGAAGATGAGGGTGGATGGAATCATTTATGCGAGTGAAGAGATGTTGGAAGATATCCGGAAGGATCAGAGTCTCCTTCAGGTAGCCAATGTTGCGTGGCTTCCAGGAATTATTGGGCACTCTCTGGCCATGCCAGATATCCACTGGGGGTATGGGTTTCCCATAGGAGGGGTCGCTGCCTTTGATCTCCATGATGGGGTCATCTCACCAGGAGGGGTGGGCTACGACATCAACTGAGGCGTTAGGTTGATGCGCTCAGGTCTGAGCCGCTCAGAAGTAGAAGGGAGCATGAAGGAACTGGTTGAGGCGCTTTTTATCAACATCCCATCAGGGGTGGGATCCCATCGAAAGGACCTGAAGTTAAATCGGGAAGAGCAAAGAAGAGTCCTCATGGAGGGAGCAAGATGGGCAGTGGCAAGGGGATTTGGCCGTGATGAAGACCTCGATCACATTGAAGAGAGAGGATGCATTGAAGGAGCGGATCCAGATAGTGTTTCGGAAAAGGCAATGGAGAGAGGAAGGGCCCAATTAGGGACCGTCGGGTCTGGGAATCACTTCGTTGAGGTGGGTTATGTGGCGGAGGTGTTTGACGAGAAAATCGCCCAAGCATTGGGGCTCTGGAAAGACCAGGTAACAATCTTTGTCCATACGGGGTCAAGAGGGTTAGGACATCAAGTCTGCGATGATTATATACGGGTGATGATGGATGCAGCCAAGAAATATCAGATTGAACTTCCTGATGCCCAACTCTGCTGTGCACCGGTGTCTTCCCCCGAAGGAAAGAGGTACTTCGAAGCCATGGCTTGTGCTGCAAATTTTGCTTTTACCAATCGACAAATGATTACCCATTGGGTAAGGGAAACCTTTGAGAGATTTTTTAAGATAAGTCCAAAAGATTTAAAATTAGATCTGATCTATGATGTCTGTCACAACATCGCTAAGATGGAGCCCCATACGATCAATGGAGAAAAGAAAAGGGTTTGTGTTCACCGAAAGGGTGCCACAAGGGCCTTTCCTCCTCACCACCCGGATATCCCCGAGGACTATCGTTCGATTGGTCAACCGGTCCTCATCCCAGGGGATATGGGGAGATGCTCCTATGTCCTGGTGGGGACAGAGAGAGCCATGAGGGAGAGTTTCGGAAGCACTTGCCATGGGGCAGGTCGGGTGATGAGCCGTCATCAAGCTATTAAGGCAGCAAAGGGGAGGGCCATCGCAAGAGAGTTGGAAGATAGGGGTATTATTGTCAAAGGCGCAAGCAGGGGGACGATCGTCGAAGAGATCCCAGAGGCTTATAAGGATGTGAACGATGTGGTGAATGTTGTTCATCAAGCAGGCATTAGCCTTAAGGTAGCAAAACTCATTCCTATGGGAGTCATTAAAGGGTGAGTGGATAGTAAAAGTAGTTAGGGTGATGGTTTGATAGAAACCCCATTTGGCTCTCCAGAATTTGCTTGGAACCGATGAAGATTCTTGCCATTGACATTGGGGCGGGCACTCAGGATATTCTCCTTTTCGATTCAGAGAAAAAGGTCGAAAATTGCATCAGCCTTATCCTGCCCACTCCCTCAAAGATCCATGCCAATAAGATAAGAGAGATAGAAGGAAATCTCTACATCTATGGCGATACCATTGGGGGAGGTTCTCTCATCCGAGCAATTCTCCAACATCTTAAGAAGGGATATCGGGTGAGAATGGATGAATCTGCCGCCTATTCCATTCGAAATGATCTCCATGAGGTCCGGTCCATGGGAATCGAAATTGGGGGAAGGCCTAAGGCAGGTCATTTCCATGAATTGGAAATCCATGAAATTGATCTTCCCCTTCTTCGACGATTCCTGAGGGAGTTTGGAGAGGATTTTAATTTTGATGCCGTGGCGGTGGCGGTTCAAGATCACGGGGTGGCTCCCCAGGGGGTTTCCGATCGGACGTTCCGTTTTGACCAGATGGAAGCCATGCTGAGGAGAGATAGCAGGCCTGAGTCATTCCACTTCACAGAAGCCTCTGTCCCGGAATATTTTATTCGAATGAAATCAGCGATCCGTGCGGTAAAAAGGGATTCCTCATCCCCCATTGTGGTCATGGATACCTCATTTTCTGCTATTCTCGGCTGTCTTGACGAGGTCAAAGGTCCGTCCTTAGTCGTCAATGTTGGCAATGGACATACCATTTCGGCCTTGGTGATAGAAGGCAGGATTGAAGCGCTTTATGAACACCACACCCATGAGTTGACTCCGGCGACTCTTGAGCAGGACCTTAGACGCTTGGTCCGGGGCGAATTGAGTCGGCAGGAAGTTTTCGAAAAGAATGGGCACGGTGCAATTACCCTAAGAAATTATGATGGAGAGTTTTCCATCCTTGTCACTGGTCCAAACCGTGATCTCTTCAAGGGAACCTCCTTGAACTTCACCTATGCCACTCCTGCAGGGAATACCATGATGACCGGCCCCATGGGTCTGGTCAGGGCAACTCTATACCGGTTCTCGAAGAGGGGAGAGGGGGGTTCAGAAGAACCGATAGAAGGGAGTCGGGGATGAAGAAAATCTATTACACTTCGTTTAAATCGCCATGGTTGAAGAAGATTTTTGTTGCCTCCACAGAAAAAGGGGTCTGCATGGTGGACTTTCTCACATCCGAGAAGGAGTTTTTAAAAAAATTGAGGGAAAAATATCCCTTCGAAGTGATTCGAAGTGATCAAAAAAACAAGGAGGCCATCCATCAAATTAAAAAATATTTGAAGGGGAAACTCAAACAGTTTGACTGTCGATTGGATTACAGAGGGACTCCTTTTCAGAGAAAGGTCTGGAAAGCCCTAAGAAAGATTCCTTATGGAGAGAGACGATCCTATAAGGAGGTGGCAGAGACGATTGGTCATCCAAAGGCATTTCGAGCCGTTGGTAATGCAAATGGGAAGAATCCCATTCCGTTGATCATTCCTTGTCATCGGGTCATGGAGAGCAATGGCGGTTGGGGGGGGTTTGGACATGGGATTAAAGTAAAAAGGAAACTTCTTGAATTTGAAAAAGCCAATGCATTTTGATGAGTTTCTAAAAGAGGCGACACCGCTCTTTGGACTTCAATGGCGTCCTTTTAAAAGGAGGGGGATTAGGCGAAAAATTGAACGTAGAATGGCCCAAATCGGTCTTTTAGGTTATGAAGAGTATCTGTTAAGAGTAAAAACCGACCCAACGGAAAAGATTTACCTGTCAAAAATCCTTACGATTACCATTTCAAGGTTCTTCAGAGATAAAGAGGTTTTCCAAACCATAGAAACTTCCCTCCTGCCAGCGATTCTTAAGAAGGGGGAAAGAAATTTAAATATCTGGTCCATTGGGTGTGCCAGTGGGGAAGAACCTTACACCCTTTTTATCTTGTGGAAAGAGAAGTTCGAGAGGTTCTGGCCTCACCTTCAGATTTCTATATTGGCTACTGACCTGAATGAAGATTTGCTCAAAAGGGCAAAGGAGGGAAGATATCGGCTAAGTAGTTTAAAGGAGGTTCCTCAGGGGATCCTTAGTCGGTATTTTAAAAAGGATAATGGTCTTTATGCCATCGCCCCAGCTATCAAGCAAGGCGTGAAATTTTTAAAACACGATCTTATCAATGAAGATCCATTTTATGAGATGGATTTAGTGCTTTGCAGAAATTTAGCCTTTACCTACTTTTTGAAGAAATGCCAGGAAGAAGTGTTAAAAAAAATTGCTTTAAGCCTTAAAGGAGGAGGGTATCTGGTGATAGGAAAGGATGAGTCTCTTCCTCTTCTCTATCCAACCCTATTTGTCCTGTCTTTCAGAGAGGGGATATTTAAGAAGATTTGACTTCAGAACCTCTCTCAGTGATCTCAATTATGCTTCCACCAGCCTATATTGGAGCCATCTCCCGAAGATATAGATTAATGGGATAATCCCAATTCCAAGAACAAAGGTTACTATCATGAATCCTACCCATAATGTTTTCATCTTATTCCTCCTTTTTAAGATTTTGACTCGTTAAATTAAAAAACCCGTGGTCATGATGAACCACGGGTCTCCAAAATTCCTCTTGCTTCGGCAACCCGGCTATCCCAGGGGGACCCGTGGCTTTCCCCGCCTGCCTCAATCCCTGAAGCAGTGGGCCTCCCGCCTATTTTGGCGAGCAGGCGTCCCACGATTGCTCGTGGTTTGGCTTTGTCGGCAATTTTTAAATTTTAATAATTTTAGTGCAATTAAAATGCCAATTATAATTTAAATATATAATTTATTGATTATATTAGAATATTTAACTTTTTTAATATTCCAGAATCTTTAAAATTGTGACCTTTTTGGTCTCAAAAATTTAATTATTTTGCATAGAAGGTGTAGTTTAAGGGTTTTGGGGTAGATTAGAAATTACCATAAAGGGCATAGATAATCACGCCATCTCGAACCCTGGGACCTCCTACCAAAACCGTCCTTCCTGGAAAGAGTCTCACCTGAGTATTTAGAGTCTCCTTGCCCTCCCGAAGTACTCTTATTTTTACTTCTCCAACCCCACGATGTAAACCTACCAGGGTGGCCTCCCAAAGGATCCTTCCTTCACGGGCAGTGATGGATACAGGCTGGTTAAGAGAGAGGGTTAAATTTTCCTCTCGGAGGAGGCGATAGGAGGTAAAACTGAAAAGGGTTTTTAATTCATTATGAAGGTCTTTTAATGAAGGATCGACCTCGTGCCCGATACTCGACGCTCGAACCACCCTCAGCCGTGTTTGGATTTGACCATAGGTAATGGAGGATAGGGATAGAAGGAGAATAGAGATAAAGACCAGGAGGAAAGAAATCTGTCTTATGAAGGAGAGGCTTCTTTTTCGGTTTCTTCGAATAGCCATATGATGGTCACCTTCTGTTTTTCTAATTGATAAACCATGACGTTATAGGAAGAACTTTCAAGATATTTTACAACAGTCTCTTCAGAATAGGAAGGGATTTTTTTAAAAAGAACCTGAGCGGTGACGAAAAGAAGGACCATAAGGGTGGCCAGTGCTGGAATCCAGACCTTTTTCTTGAGGAAAGGGAGGGTTCCCACACGTAAACGGATCGTTTCCCACCAGAAGGACTTCTGCTCCTTTTGGATTTCCCTTTCAATCTTTTCCCAAACCCATGGGAAGGTCTCCTTCTCCAAAGCCTCTTCAGCAGGTTTCTTGATCGCCTCTCGGAGGAATCCCATGAATTTCAGTCGTTCTTGGCAACTTAAACATTCGATTAAATGGTTTTCCACTAAGGTTCGCTCTTCAGGGGAAACCTCCTGATCAAAATACCTTTCTAATAGTTTTGTAGATAGACATGGATTTTTCATTCCTCCACCTTTCTCCCCAATTCTTCCCCTAATAATTGTTGAACCTTCTTTCTTCCATAATGGAGACGTGACATAACGGTTCCGATTGAACATCCCATCGTTTCAGCCATCTCTTGATAAGAGAGGCCTTCCACTTCTCTCAAGACAAGGGCAATTCTCTGATCCTCTGGGAGTTTCGTCATCGCCCAATTTACCCTTTCCTCCAATTCTTTTTGAAGCAGAAGACGATCAGGCCCTTTTTCGAGGCTTTCTGGAAATTGAGCCCAATCCTCCTCTCCTTTTAAGTGCGAAGCCTTTCCTATTTTCCGAGTATGGTCGATGGCGGTATTCATCGTCATCCGGTAAAGATAGGTATAGAATTTGGACTTTCCTTTAAAGTTCCTAATTGATCGAAATAATTTAATAAAAACCTCTTGAACAATATCCAGCGCCTCCTCCCTCTCCCTTACCATTCCATAGGCAATTCGATAGACCTTTTTATGATACTGATCAAAAATCTCTTTGAATGCCCCCTGATCTCCCTGCTGACATCGCAAGATCAGGTCCATCTCCTCCTGATTCACGGTTCTTTAACTCCTTTAGACGGAAAAAAATAGATTATATTCATCTGCCCAGATTATGCCAATTTATTATAAGGAGAGCAACATTTTTAACGACCATTTGGGTTGACTTTATCTTCAGGGGCATTATTATTTAATATTCCCTTTTAAAACCTTTCAGGGATAGACAGGATGGACAGGGTTAAGAAGATTGGATGGTTTGTTATTGGGTGGCTTTTCATCCTATTGGGAGCCCTTGGGCTTTTTCTCCCTATTCTCCAGGGGATTCTCTTTATTATGATCGGCCTTGCCATCCTCTCTTCTCGAAGCGAATGGGTCAGGAGACTATTAAAATATATGGAATCACGCTTTCCTCATCTTCGGGAGAGGGTGGAAAAGTTGAAAGGGCATTTCAGGGATAGGTTCAAGAACCCTTCCTAAGGAACCCTTCCTGAACTACCGAAGAGTCTCATTTTTGCCTGGACAGTTTGTTTGATCGCCTCTCGGCCTGGTCCCAGGATCTTTCTTGGATCAAATTCTTCAGGCTTAAGGGTGAGAACTTCTCGGATGGCGCTAATAAAACTTAACCTCAGGTCTGTATCGATATTAATCTTACAGATTCCCAAAGAGATGGCCTTTTGGATGGCTTCATCTGGGATTCCCTTGGCCCCTATGAGTTTAGCTCCAAAACGCTCAGCCTTTTCAAGGACAGATTGGGGAACACCTGAAGCCCCGTGAAGGACCAAAGGAATTTCAACGACCTGAGCAATTTTCTCCAATCGGTCAAAATCCAATTTAACCTCTCCCTTAAATTTGTAAGCCCCGTGGGACGTACCGATCGCTATGGCCAGAGCATCCACCCCGGTCTCCTTGACAAACTCCGCAGCGGCGATTGGGTCCGTCAGGTAGGCTTCACGGTCAGAGACCGAAATATTGTCTTCAATCCCTTTTAACCTCCCCAACTCTCCCTCTACCGAGACTCCTTTTTTTCTTGCCATCTCCACCACTGTTTGGGTAACCGTAATGTTCTGAGCAAATTCGAGATGGGATCCATCGATCATCACAGAGGTGAACCCCTTCTCAATACAGGAGCGGATTATTTCCATATCCTTCCCATGGTCGAGATGAAGGGAGAGAGGGATAAAGGTCTCTTCAGAGGCTATCCGAACAAGGGAGATGAGATTTGTCAGTCCTGCATACTGAATGGCCCCCTCTGATACCGCAATGATAGCAGGAGACTTTTCGGCTTCCCCCGCTGAGACAATAGCCTGGAGAATCTCCAGATTATTAATGTTAAAGGCACCAATGGCATAGCCCCCCTTTCGGGCCGATTGAAGCAATTCCCTATTGGTTAGAAGTGGCATGCTTTTCTCCTTTCTTATTCTTATTTTTAACAAGAAAACCTCCGGATATCAAACCATAAAAATTTTTGATGACAAAAAAAACAAAATTGGTTAATCTTTCGTTATCAGGAGAAAAGGATGAGGGAAAAGAAGATTAATAAAAATCCGAAAAAAAAGGTAAAAAAAATTGAAAAGAAGATTGACCTTAATGAATGGGTGAGTAAATTGAGACGCATTGAGGAGAGGGTGGAAAGGTTAGCCTTGCTTTCTCATTTGAGTCAGATTTTAAATTCAACATTGGACCAGAGAGAAGTGAGAAGAAGGGCGATGGAGGCAGCCACCCAATTGATGAAAGCGGAGGTGGGCTCCCTCCTTCTGGTCAATGAGCAGAAACAACAGCTCTATTTTGATGTCGCCCTGGGTGACCGGGAGGAAGAGATTAAGACCATTTATCTCAATATGGGGGAAGGGATTGCTGGATGGGTGGCCAGGGAGGGAAAGCCACTAATCGTCAATTCCCCTGAGAAAGATCCTCGATTTTTTAAAGGGGTGGATGAACGGACAGAGTTTAAGACGCGAAATCTCATCTGTGTTCCTGTCAAGGTAAAAGGGAGGGTCATCGGGGTTTTGGAAGCGATCAATAAGAAGGGGGAGGATACCTTCAATAAAGAGGATCTCTCCCTTTTTACCTCATTGGCAGATCAGGTAGCGATCGCCCTGGATAACTCAAGGCTTTATCATGAGTTGGAGGAGATGTTCTTCCAAACGGCAGAATCCCTTGCCGATGCGATTGAGAAGCGAGACCCCTATACCGGAGGCCATACCCAGAGGGTAACCTCATACTGTTTGGCCACAGCGAACTATCTTCCTCTGGGCTCTTTAGAAAAAAAATGGTTAAAGATCGCCTCGGTGCTTCATGATGTGGGAAAGATCGGGATCGAAGATTATATCCTCCGAAAACCCGAGCGGTTGACTCCTGAGGAGTTCAATCTGATCAAGCGACATTCCAATATGGGGGCAGAGATTATTGAACATATTCGACCGCTCAAAGAGATTGTCCCAGGGGTTAAATATCATCACGAACAGATAGATGGGAAAGGTTATCCCGAGGGCCTGAGAGGTGAGGATATTCCCCTGATTGCAAAGATTGTAGCCGTTGCGGATACCTATGATGCCATGACCACGGATCGGCCCTATCGGAGGGCATTGAGCAAGGAGAAAGCGATTGAAGAATTGAAGAAGTGTTCCGGGACCCAATTTGACCAGAAGGTGGTGGGTGCCTTTATCCAGGCCTATGAAAGAGGAGAGATTTGAGATTTGAAACCTCTCTATGGATAAATTCGATCATTTGAGAGATTGATTTGTGCCAATTGAAGAGATCGTTCATGCGTGGAGCCATTCGCGCTCCATTTCACCTTGCATCACCGAAATAAGAACTTTTCAAAAGAGAGAGGGAGAGTATCGTCCCTTTCCTTCTTTCATTCATCCCCTTTTAAAAGAGGGTTTACAAAAAAAGGGGGTTGAACAACTTTATTCCCATCAGGCAGAAGCCCTTGAGGCAATCCAGAGGGGGAAAGATGTGGTGGTAGTGACTCCCACCGCTTCTGGGAAGACCTTATGCTACAATCTTCCTGTGCTTAATACCCGACTGAATTCCCCCAATTCGAAAGCCCTCTATCTCTTTCCCACCAAGGCCCTTTCACAGGATCAGATGGTTGAGCTTCAAAGTTTGATCGATCATCTTCAGGCTCCTTTATCCACGTTTACCTACGATGGGGATACCCCTTCAGAGGTGAGACAGGCTATCCGTATGCGTGGAGATATTGTCATTACCAATCCTGATATGCTTCATACCGGCATCCTCCCCCATCATACGAAATGGGTCTCCTTCTTTCAGAATTTAAAATTCATTGTGATTGATGAACTCCACACCTACCGAGGGGTCTTTGGTTCCCATATGACCAATGTTCTGAGACGGATGGATCGAATCTGCCGGTTTTATGGTTCCAGGCCTCAGTTTATTTGCTGTTCAGCCACCATTGCTAACCCAAAGGAACTGGCAGAAAGGCTCCTTGAGAGAGAGGTCTTCCTCATCGATCAAAATGGAGCCCCCTCGTCGGAAAAGATTTTTCTCTTCTACAATCCTCCGGTGGTCAATAAGGAATTGGGCCTTCGCGGAAGCCCTATTAAGGCAGCCAGGCTTTTAGCCTCTCCTTTTATTAAAGAAGGAATTCAGACCATCCTTTTTGCAACCAGTCGGCTCCAGGTCGAAGTGTTGACCAAATATTTAAAGGATCGATTTGAGAAAAGATTAGAAGAGAAAGGGAGGATTCGAGGATATCGAGGGGGATATCTTCCAAGGGTTCGGAGGGAGATTGAAAGAGGGTTAAGGGAAAAAGAGGTGAAGGCGGTGGTCTCAACCAATGCCCTCGAACTTGGAATTGATATTGGAGATCTGGAGGTTTGTGTAATTGCAGGCTACCCCGGAACGATTGCCAGTACTTATCAACAGGCAGGCAGGGTGGGGAGACGTTCTGAAAAATCCCTGGTCATCCTAATTGCACGCCCTCAACCCTTGGATCAATTCATCATTGAAAATCCCGATTACTTCTTTCAGAGATCCCCTGAACACGGATTGATTAATCCGGATAATCTTCTCATCCTGTTAAGCCACATTCAGTGCGCTGCCTTTGAACTTCCCTTTACGGAAGAAGAGTCCTTTGGCCGGGAAGACCTAAGGGAGATGTTGAAATATCTTGAGGAGAAAGGAACCCTTCGACACTCGGGCCAACATTGGTACTGGACTCAGGAGGCATACCCGGCTGAAAAGGTAAGCCTCCGATCTGCTTCGGAAGAGAACTTTGTGGTGATCGATGATACGAAAAAGAAGGAAGAGGTGATTGCTGAAGTCGATTTTATCAGTGCCCACACCACCCTTTACGAAGGGGCGGTTTACCTCTGTGAATCAGAAACTTACTCGGTCGAAAGGCTGGATTATCCCAATCGCAGGGCTTACGTCAAGAAGATGCATGGGGATTATTATACAGAGGCGATCGATTATACGGATGTCTCCATTTTAGAGGGATTTGAGAGGGGGGAGGGGAAAGATATCCTCTATGAACATGGGGAAGTCAAAGTGGCTACCCGAGTGGTCGGCTATAAGAAGATCCAGTTCTATACCCAGGAGAATTTGGGTTATGGAAAGATTGAGATTCCAGACCTTCACTTTCACACGACCTCTTATTGGATCACCTTTAGGAGAAGAGGGTTGGAGAGACTCCCTTATTCCCGTCAGGAGGTGATCGATGGGATTTTAGGGCTTTCCTATGCTCTCCACTCCATTTCCGCACTCCATCTGATGTGTGATCCCCATGATCTTCATCGATGTGTTGGAGATCGGGGGGCAAAGTGGTTTCTCCGACTCACCAGGGATTCGAAGGGAATCTATTCTTCTTTTAGTGCCTCAGAGGAGATTCCATTGGAAGGAATGGACCTTTTTGAACCCACGCTTTTCCTTTATGATAACTACCCAGGTGGGATTGGTTTCAGCCCTCAACTTTTTGAGGATACTCAAGTCCTTCTTGAAAAGACGATGAGATTGATCTCCCGATGTGAATGTCGGTGGGGTTGCCCTTCCTGTGTGGGCCCGACCAGAGAGGTGGGAGAGAGGTCGAAAGAAGTGGCATGGGCCCTGTTAAGAGAAATCCTAAGGTAGAAGAGGGTTCGAGGGGTCAAGGGGTCAGGCAGTCAAGTGAAGCACTTGAACCCTCGAATCCTCAAAACCTCCTATTTTTGAAGATGGATCTTAAAGAAAGGTTGAACAGACTGACTTCAGTTTCCAAAACCCAAGTGGAACCAAAATCAGAGATAATTGCCGATTTAAAGGAGAGGTTAGACCGTCTTCTTAAACCAAGGGAGGTTTATCGGAGAAAGACCTTTTCCCCCATTGAAGAACTGGTGGAAGGGGAGGTGGTCTGGACTCCCTATGGGGAGTCCTTTCAGAAGAAGACCTTTTATCCTTTAGAGTTCCGATGTGGAGAGATGACCTTATCGGAGATCCTTCACATCCCAACTTACCCGGCCCATCTCCTTTCAAGGGACGATCGGCTAAAGGAAATGGACCTTCAGAAAGGTCTCTTTCTGGATATCGAAACGACCGGTCTCGCTGGAGGAACGGGAACCTTTGTTTTCATGGTGGGACTGGGTTTTTTCCAGGAAAATGGATTTCTTATTCACCAATTCTTTATGAGGGATTATTCCGAAGAGAAGGCTTCTCTCTCTCTCATTGGAGAACAGATTAAATGCTTTCAATTCCTGGTTACCTTTAATGGGAGATATTATGATCTTCCCTTATTGGAGACGCGGTTCATCCTCTCACGGCTTTCAACGAATATTAGGGAAATGCCAAACTTTGACCTCCTTTATCCTGCGAGAAAGATCTGGAAAGGGGCATATGAGAACTGCCGACTGGTCACCCTTGAATCCCAATTATTAGGAATGGAGCGGTTAGATGACATCCCCTCTGAGTGGATTCCTTCCCTTTACTTTGATTATCTTCAAAGTGGGGATGGCCGAAGAATTCAACAGGTTTTTTATCATAATCAGATGGATATCCTCTCGATGGTCTCACTTATTGGGAGGATTCACCTTGTCTATCATGATCCGCGTGCTGCAAAACCCCGAAAAGGAATCGAGCATTTTGCATTAGGAAGACTCTTCTGGGAGCATGGCGATCGGGAAAAGGCCATCTCCTCTTTTGAAATTGCCCTTCAACGATGTGAAGATGATTTGGCCTGGGAAGTGATGAGGTGGCTTTCAATGGCTTTTAAGAGGACAGGGCAAGGGGAGAAGGCCTGTTCCCTTTGGGAGGAGATGGCCACTTGGCCTTACCCCAAAGATAATTTTCCATATATTGAACTGGCCAAATATCATGAACATCGACTCAAAAATTATGAGAAGGCTATGTTCTATGTCGAGGAGGCCCTCAAGAGGCTTAAGCCTGATCAACAAAATGAGACCAAGCCTCTCCTCCAAAGAAGATGTAGGATAGAACGAAAGAGGAATGGGAATGCATCTCGATGATCGGTTTAAATGGTTAGGGTGGCTATCCCTGAGCGAGATTGGGACGATGCTGGTCCTATCAAACTATGCAGCACTCCTTCCCATCCTTCAAAAGACATGGTCTTTAACCAGTGCCCAGGCAGGATGGATTTATTCATCCTATCATATAGGATACATTCTTGCGGTGGCCTTCCTTACCTCCTTGACCGATTATATTCCATCCCGACCCATTTATATCCTTAGCGCACTTTGGGCGGGGTTCTGGGGAATCCTATTTTCTCTATGGGCCGAAGGGTTTTATTCTGCCTTAATCCTTAGAACCCTGATGGGCATTGGTCTGGCGGGGACTTATATGCCTGGCCTCAGAATGGTTTCAGAAAGATTTGCCTCCCAAGAAAGGGGAAAAGCAATTGGGGTCTATGTAGGAGCCTTCTCATTGGGTCTTTCCCTCTCCCTCTTCCTTACCGGACTGTTTAACTCTCTTTTTTCTTGGAGATGGGCGTTCTTACTCACCTCATTAGGTCCAATTGGAGGGGGAATAATTGCCCTCTTTAAAATAGGGGGAGAAAAAGGGAAAAAGACAGGAGAGGGGATAAAGGTGCCCTTAGGAAAGATCTTAAGAAATCGGCCTGCTCTGATGATGATTGGCGGGTATATGGCTCACATGTGGGAGATGTTCGGGATGAGAGGGTGGATGGTTGCCTTTTTGACCGCCTCCCTCCTCACCCTCCAATTCGATTTTGGAAAGGCGGTAAGTCTTAGCTCCTTCATTGCAGGGATCGTCATTTTGGTGGGAGCTATCTCCAACGCCCTGGGAGGGGCTCTCTCCGATAAGTTTGGCCGCGCCAATACCATTATAGTCATTATGTTGGGAAGTGGTTTTATCTCCACCTTCATTGGCTGGACCATTACTCTCCCATTCTGGTTAATTATTTTAATATCCATTTTATATGGGTTGTTGGTCACGGCAGACTCATCCTCCCTTTCCACCGGAGTAACCGAATTGGCACTCCCAGGGGGGTTGGGTAGGACGATGGCCCTTCAGTCCCTTTTGGGATTTGCTTCTGCCTCTCTCTCCCCTATTGTTTTTGGCTATATTCTTGATGCAACGAACCCCAAGGATGCCCTGGCAAGGTTTGGATATTTTCCTCTTTGGGGATGGGCCTTCATGGTCTTGGGATTGGGGGGCTGGATGGGGTCGTTAGTGGTTTGGAAGCTCAAAAGAGAGATGAGATTTTTGGAGACCTCCAGAAAAATCTGATATTTGGAGGGGGTTCCTCTTGACAGAAAAGTTTCGTATTTTTATATTATCGAATGAAAATGGGGTGAGAGGTTTATTAAACTTTATTAGGAAAGGAGGGAGAGCCAATGCCCACCTATGAATATCAATGTCCAAAATGCAATAAGAAATTTTCTCTAGTCCTCAGCATCAAAGACCATGACGCTGGGAAAGCCAAGTGTCCGAAATGTGGTGGGAAAAAATTGGAACAACTTATTTCGGCATTTCAGGTAAAGACCTCCCGAAAGAGTTAAACTCCACTCCCAAACCTAAGAGAAGCAGGGGTAAAAAATCCCTCTGCTTCTCGAGGCTGCCCCTCCTTGTCAAACCATTCATTAAAATAGAATTTCCTGGCACACTGCCTCCAATTTATTCCTTGCCCAGGAGAATTCATTTATGTAAATGAATAAAAGTTTTTGGAGGTTCGATTTTCTGAGCCTCTTCCTCTGATTTGATATCTCCACGGATTCCAATCTTCACCTTCCTGAAGGGAATATTTTTGGCGGATTTCGTAAGGGCCTCTTCAGTTGCCATGACCAATCCAAAACAACAGGGGACTTCCATATAAAGGACGGTCACGCTTTTAATGGAATTGTTCTTCAAGATTTCGGTTAACTTTTCTGTATAGAATGGGATATCGTCCAGTTTCGGACAACCTACCACCACTGTTTTCCCCTTCAGGAAGTCTTGGTGAAAATTAGCGTAGGCAAAGGGGACGCAATCTGCTGTAATTAAAAGATCCATCTTTTGGAAATAGGGGGCATTCATTGGAACCAGTTTCAATTGGACCGGCCATTGGGTAAGTTGAGAAACAGAGGGAGCGGTGGGTTCGGAATCGGTCCACGGTTCCGAAATTTTAAATTGCATGGGCCTTGAAGAAGGGCATCCCATAAACACAGGAGTGGCGTGAGGTTTCGGATAAGATTGGGATGGTCCCTGTTTATTATGAAGATGGATTTCCACTGCCTTTTCATCGAACTCCTCGGCTTCTTTTTCAATGATTGTGATGGCATCTTCTGGACAATGGCCGAGACAGGCCCCCAGACCATCGCAGAATTTTTCGCTGACTAATTTTGCTTTCCCATCAATAATCTGAAGGGCTCCCTCCGCACAATTGGGAATGCAAAGCCCACAACCTGTACATTTCTCCTCATCAATCTTGACAATCTTTCTTTTTGCCATGCTCTTCCTCCTTAGGGGGTATTTTTAATTAAAGGGTAATCTCAACCCCAAATTTTTTCCTTGACCTAAGTCAAAAAAATAAAATTATAAGCCATTAATTTTCATAGTAATTTTTTAGTTGACATCGAGTGGATTTGGAGATAAGTTGTTATACATTTAGAAAGGGAGGAATCGTTTTGGAAAAGAATAGGAAGATAGCCAGGGCAAAAGGAATAAATAAAAAGGATATTACAGATGCCCTTAAAGAATTTTATAAGGGTACTCTAAAACCTAAGTTTGAACAGATTGATAAACGGTTTGATCGAGTTGATAAGAAATTTATTAAAGTAGATCGAAGATTTGTTCAGATTGACCATCGTCTTGATCAGGTGGATGTTCGTCTTGATCAGGTGGATGTTCGTCTTGATCGGGTGGATGGTCGTCTTGATCAGGTGGATAGTCGTCTTGATCGGGTGGATGTTCGTCTTGATCGGGTGGATGGTCGTCTTGACCAGGTAGATAAGCGGCTTGATCAGGTGGATGGTCGTCTTGACCAGGTAGATAAGCGGCTTGATCAGGTGGATGGTCGGTTCGAGCAGGTAGATAGAAGATTTGCGCAAATCGATGGGAGATTTGATCTCAATGACATTCGGTTTGAGAGAATTGAGAAGAAGTTAGAAGAACATGATGAAAAGTTTAAAGATATTCTTGGCCACTTTGACAAAATTTATCAAAGGTTTGAGAGACTTGAGACTGAATATTATTCCATTTCAGCAACTTTGGATAGGATAGAGAAAAAATTGGATGAGGAGAGCGAAAAGAGAAGGATTTTAGAAAAAGAAGTTTATGATCTGAAAGAACGTGTACAGATTCTTCAGACCAGGATTGAAGAGATTGAAACCCACCTTAAAACAGGTGGCCCTTTATAACTATAACCTTAGGGGTTTTTTCCTCCCCCATTGAGACAGTCCCTAAAAATAATGAATCCCCAAATTCTGGAAAGTCCCCTCTTCAATTTTCCTCTAAATAGAGCTCTGAAAAGGTCCCTGAAAGGTTGGGTTCCAAACCCTTCGAATGCGGATGATTAAAATTTTCTTTGTTAACAATCCAAGATATGAAAATTGAGTCTTATAGGGGAATTATGCTTGAGTGGTGAAATATTTAGAGGTATCCGCTCGTCCGAAAGAATCGGATCCGCCCCCCGCCTTTGGCGAGGCTCGCCTTTCCGCCTGAGGCGGATCAGCCTTTGGCTGATGGCGGCTGGCGGAAAGGCTTTTTCACCCCACCTTCTCAGCCTAAAAATTCATTTTAAAATACTTTCTCAGTGGTCTCCTAAAATCATCTTGACATTCAAATTTTTTAGTGATATCAATTTCCGCTATGTAGATCGTCTGATAAAGGAGGGAACGAATCTTGGCAAAGGGTTTTGTAAAATGGTTTGATACGAAGAAAGGATATGGTTTTATCGAGCAACCAGGTGGAGATGATGTTTTTGTCCACTATTCGGGAATTGCAGGTGAAGGATTTAGGTCCCTAAGAGCTGGAGAGGAAGTTGAGTTTGAAATTACCAATGGCCCGAAAGGACCGCAAGCAACCAATGTGGTAAAAACAAAGTAACCCCTCTTTTTCCCTTTTTTAAAAGGGAAGGGATGAACGGCTTTTCTTTAAAAGATTGAGAAAAAGACGATTAAATAAGGGGGTGATAGACCGGCCCTCTAATCACGGTCTTTGATCTTTCTTATGGTATCTTTAAGTATTAGGGCAAGTGGGCCTTCAAAGGATTTTTCTAATTGAGACAATACCTTTACCGATTTTTTTGTCCCAATTTTCCCCAATGAATCGCAAATAGCCCTGAGGGCGTTTTCTGAAAGGGGGTTCCTCTGTAAAAAACCAAACCATCGTTTCAACCCTCTCTTTTCGAGGATTTCGAGAAGAGTCTCCTCCAAAGTTTTACCAGCAATGGTGAGGTTTCCAATGAGACCAAACGCATGATAGATTTGGGTTTCAAGCGCAAGGGTTTGTGGGGAGGGGTGCGTGGAAATTTGGTGGAGAAGTGCTAACATCTTTTCCACACCTTTTTCACTTTTGATCATTCCAAGACACCACACCGCTTTCCTTTGAACTTCAAGACTTGAATCATTGAGATTGGAGAGAAAAATGTCCTCTCCTTCAACCCCTCCAATTTGACAGAGGGTGTGGAGGGCCTGTTCTTTCAATTTTGGATTTTCGTGGGCGACATATTTCCTTAAAACTTCCAAGAGAGGGGTTTTCCACTGTTCGGACTTGATTTGGCCAAGAACCCTGAGAATATCGATAGTGGTTTCCACGGAAGCCTTTCCTGCGTTCAGTTCATTAATGAGATGGATCGCCGCCACTGGACCGACCTGAATCAGTGCCTCGCAGGCATTCTTTCTCACCCACTGATCCTCACTCCTATTTAAGATACGGAGGAGATAAGGGATGGCTCCAATCCCTAAGGAGACAAACACAGGGATGATGGCACTGCGAATTTCTTTCTTTGCGGAAAGAAATTTTTCCTCGAGAAGCAGGGGGATATCTCCCTTCCCTATCTCCTCCAGGAGCTGACCCGCTAAAAGGGCCCACATCCTTTTCATGTAAAAATGACGCTTCAGGGTTTCAAGGATTCGTTCTATTTCTGAATACCGATCCCGGCGAATGAGCTCTGGAATCATTCTAACAAAGGAGTGAGCCACTGCTAGATATCTTTCTTTCTCTTTGGCTTGATCGAGTTGTTGAAAGAATTGGTCGGTGTAATCTAAAAACTTATCCGTCAGCCTTTCCAAAAGAATTTTATCTTTAAGCCTTGGGGGAAGATCGTCAAGACCGATCAGTTGATGTCGGAAGTATTCTTCAAGAAGAGTTTCTGTTTCTTTGGTATCAGACTCTCTCAATCGCTTTGAGATCTTAGAGACTAACCGATCGGATTTGGCCTCGAAGGCGTCTCCCCTTTTTTGTTGTTTGAGGGCAAGATGTTCGCGAAGAAAGACCTTAGAGGTTCCCCAGAGATATTGCTTCTGAAGAAAGGAAAGGATGACATCCTCAATCACTTCCTCTCTGTTTTCAGGGGTGGCCGCAAGATCGCTGTTTCTTAAGATGGCACAGAAGAGGTCAGATTGTTTGATGGGCCGCAAGGCGTCGCTGAGAAGGATTCGTCGAACCTCATGAAGCTCCTGCCCAGTCATTTTTTGGAAATAAGGGATCATCTTTAGATCTTTCCGCATTCGAGAAAGGGTGATCCTTGCTCGCCAGGGCATCTCCCGGTCTGGAGCGAGGAGTTCTTCGTTAAAGACATAGGAGATATTGAAAACCCCATTTTTGAGAAGGGTTTGTGTAAACCGCTCCTTGTCCTGTTTTCGATGGGTATCGACCAGGGAGGGTTCGCTCATGATATCAATAAAGCGGGTGAACTCGGTTTGGCTCATTCGGCTTTTAAGGGTCAAGCTGATCAAGTCTTTTCTCTCCATGTACTTGGCAAACTTTGGCACATAAAGTTCCCCCATCCCCTTCATCATCATCCGGCTTAACCTTTGGGCCTCGGGGAGGACGCCTTCTACAAAGATTTCCTGCCACTCCGGTTCCTCTCTAACCAAGAAGGCTAATTCATCTCCTTCCTCAAAAAGGATCTTAAATTGTCCATAGAGCCCCTCCTTGGCTTTTTTTGATTCAGGATGTTCCGGGGTATAATATCCTGTTCTCAGAAAGGCTTGGATGAGGTGAAGGACAAAATCAGTTAACTTCACCTGGAGTTTCTGGAGGCGCTCGACCTCCTCAGGGGGAAGACCTTCAGGAATCCCCTCCAGTTTTTTGGGGATCGAATGAAAGGGTGTTTTTAATTCTGTCATTAAGTTTCCCATAAAAATTTTTGGGTTAGGAATTTAGTTTTACAAAATCCCTAAGGGTTGTCAAGATAAGAAAAAGAGATCTCTGAAAAAGTCATCAATAGTCTGGGAGGTGGGGGTCCAAATCCTTCGAATGCGGTCGTTTACCATTTTATTTGTTAACAATCCAACCCATGAACATTCAATCCTATTGGGGAATTAGGCTTGAGTGCTAAGACATTTAGAGGTATCTGCTCATCCGACAGAATCGAATCCGCCTCCCGCCTTTGGCGAGGCTTGCCTTTCCGCCTGAGGCGGATCAGCCTTTGGCTGATGGCGGCTGGCGGAAGGGCTTTTTCACCCCACCTCCCAGTCCAAAAAAATCCTCTTTAATACTTTTTCAGAGGTCTCAAAAAAGAGGGAACTCTGAATCATTTTTAGAAAACCTCATTTGACTTTGCAGAAGGAGGTTTATTAAATTTAAAAATGGAGTAAAAGAAAGATGGGTGCGTTTAAAACTCTTAAGGATAGTTTTATGGAAAACCGATGGCGGATTTTAATCGGACTGGTGGCACTCATCGTGGTGGATGTGCTTCAGCTCTTCATCCCAAGGGTTATCAAATATGCGGTTGACGATCTTACTTTCGGCACTCTCCCTCCCTCTGGACTTCTTTTCTATGGGCTACAAGTCATTCTTCTAGCCCTCGGAATCGGGGGGCTCCGATATGTCTGGAGGTACTTTCTTTTAGGAAGTGCACGGCGAATGGAGAAGAGTCTTCGAGAAAGACTCTTTAACCATCTTCAAACCCTTTCCCCCTCTTATTTTTCTCACACCAAAGTGGGGGACTTAATGGCTCATGCGACGAACGATATCGAGGCCATCCGGATGGCCCTTTCATTGGGAATCGTCTTTTTAATGGACACGATCATCTTGGGCATCTTGACGATCTTTTTTATGGTTTACATTCATCCAACGTTAACGCTTTTTGCAATTCTCCCTATGCCCCTAATCACTCTCATCACGCTTTTCTTCAGTCGAGCGGTCTTTAGACGTTTTGAAACCCTTCAGAAAACTTTCTCCTTGCTTACCGAAAGGATCAGAGAATCCATTGCAGGGATTCGCGTCATCAAAGCCTTTGTCCAAGAGGAGAGACAGAAGGCAAGGCTCTCCCGAGTAAGCCAGGATTATATTCAAAAAAATTTGAGCGTGGCAAGGATATGGGGCATGTTTTTCCCACTCATCCTTTTTCTCTCAAACCTCTCCCTCGCCATTGTCCTTTATTGGGGGGGGAGACTAACTATCTTCCAATCCATTTCAACGGGTGACTTTGTGGCCTTTATGAGCTATCTGGGGTTGTTGGCTTGGCCCATGATGGCCTTGGGCTGGGCAATTAATGTGATTCAACGCGGAAGTGCCTCCATGACCCGTTTAAACCGAATCTTCGAAGAGAAGCCAGAGGTTTATGGGCCTTCCAAAACCCTTTGGTCTAGTCCGTTAAAAGGGACTATTGAGATAAAAAACCTCACTTATCGTTCGGTCAATGGGGGAGATCCTCTCCTTCAAGATATTCACCTAACGATTGAGAGAGGGGAAAGGGTGGTCATCGTGGGAAGGACGGGGGCAGGAAAGACGCTCTTATGCCATCTGATGACCCGACTCTTAGACCCCCCCAAAGATTCCTTATATATTGATGGGGTTGAAATTCATCAAATTCCGCTTGGGGTGTTGAGGAAGTCCATTGGATATGTCCCTCAAGATACTTTTCTCTTTTCAGATACGATTCGTGAGAACATTGCCTTTGGAAAGTTGAATGCCACAGATAAAGAGGTTGAAGAAGTAGCCCGAATCGCACAGATTTATGAGGAGATTCTGGAATTTCCAGAAGGGATGAACACGGTGATTGGTGAAAGGGGAATTACCCTTTCCGGGGGACAGCGACAGAGGATTGCCATTGCCCGGGCCTTGCTCACCAGACCCTCTCTCTTTATCCTTGATGATTCCCTTTCCTCAGTCGATACACAGACCTCCGAGAGGATCATCATTGGATTGGAGGAGTTTCTTAAGGGGAAAACCAGTATTCTTGTTACCCATCGGATCGCCCCCCTTCTAAGAGCCGATCGAATTGTTGTACTGGAAGAGGGAAGGATAGTAGAGATGGGGGATCATCAAACCCTTCTTTCCAAAAGAGGGATCTATGCCGACCTTTATTGGAAGAGGCGATTGGAAGAGGAACTGGAAAGAAGCAACAACGGAATAGTGAAATAAGGGAACGACGGATAAATTCTAAATCCGAAGCACGAAATCCGAAACAAGCACGAATGTTCAAAATGCGAATGACCCGAACAAAAAAGTTTTGAAATTCGGATTTCATATTTTAGGGCTTTACGTTATGTACACCGATTTTGGATATATAGAAGAAGGTTATCTGGGGAAACCCTATGACTTGAAACTGATGATCAGGCTGGGAAGATATCTCAGGCCTTATTGGGTTCTTTTGTTCCTTGCGCTTCTCTTTATTCTGGTCATGGCCGGGTTGGACCTCCTCATTCCTTATTTAACCAAAGAGGCCATTGACCGCTATCTCCTTGCCTCTGCAAGGGAGATCGTTTTGAAAGGAGATGGATCTCCAGAAGAATCCGATTTCTGGACTCGGTATGGGCCAATGCTTCTTCCTCAAAAGGAGAGAGGGAAGTATCTCCTTCCTCCTGAACCCTTGTCCTCAATGGATAGAAGGGAGATAGCCCGTTTCCAAAAATCGGGTCTTCTCACCGAGAATCGGTATTACCTCTTTTCCCCGAAAACCCCACAGGAAGAAGCCCTGTTGAACAAATATCCCTCTTTATTTGAGCGAAGTGGACCCTATGGGTTTATTGCCTACGAACGTTTAAGGGAGTTAAGAGAAGAAGACCTCTTTATCCTGAGAGGAAGAGACCTGAAGGGGGTTTTCCGAATCGCCCTTCTTATGGTTTTCATCCTGAGTCTTAATTTTATCCTAACCTTCTCTCAGGTCTATGCCATGGAAGTGGCCGGGCAGAAGATGATGCATGATTTAAGGATGAAGGTTTTCTCCCATCTCCAAACTCTCTCCATCTCCTTTTTTGATAAGAACCCGGTTGGGAGACTGGTTACCCGGTTGACCAATGATATTCAGAACGTCCATGAAATGTTCACCTCCGTATTGGTTCACCTTGTTAAAGATGTGCTTCTGGTGATAGGAATCGTCCTCTTCCTCCTCCATCTCCATCGAGAGCTTGCCTTGGTCTCTTTTTCGATAATCCCGCTGATCTTTACTGCCACCCTTTTATTCAGTCGGAAAGCGAGGGATGCGTTTCGAGAAATCCGCCTGAGGATTGCCCAGATGAATTCCTTTTTCCACGAGAATTTTTCTGGGATCAAGGTGGTCCAACTTTTTGGGAGGGAGGGGGAGAACAGTCGACGCTTCCAAAAAGTAAATGAAAAATATTTTCTGGCAAACATGAGACAGATCTCCATTTATGCCACTTTTGTTCCCCTCGTGGAAATTTTAAGTTCCGGAGCCCTTGGGCTTCTCCTCTGGTATGGAGGGGGGAAGGTCATCCAAGAGGCTCTAACCCTTGGTCTCTTGGTGGCTTTTATCTCCTATATCCGGATGTTCTTTCAGCCCATCCGAGATCTTTCTGAAAAATATAATATTTTACAATCAGCGATGGCCTCCTTGGAAAGGATCTTTTTATTGCTGGACCAGAACGAAAAGGTTTATGAACCGATGGTTCCTAAAAAAATGGAGATTAGAGGTAATATTGAATTTCGTCATGTGTCATTTTCTTATAAGGATGGAGAAGAAGTCCTGCGAGACATTTCTTTCTCCATCAAACAGGGTGAGACGGTAGCCATCGTGGGTGCCACCGGAGCAGGGAAAACCTCCTTGATCCACCTCCTTGAGCGGTTTTATGATGTCCGAAAAGGGGCTATTCTGATCGACGGGGTGGATATCCGGAAGATCGATCTCCATCAACTTCGAAAAAGCATTGGATTGGTCATGCAAGATACTTTCCTCTTTTCAGGGAATATCGAAGAAAATATTAGACTGGGGAATCCGGAAGGGGAGGGAAGAAGAATGATAGAGGTAGTCCAGACAGTCAATGCAGAAAGGGTTATTCAACGGCTTCCCTCCGGATATCACACGAAGGTAGGAGAGGGAGGGGGGGTTTTGTCCTCAGGGGAAGCCCAACTCTTGGCTTTTGCAAGAGCCTTATATATCGACCCAAAGATTCTCATCCTCGATGAAGCCACCTCTCATGTGGATCCTGAAACGGAGAGGTTGATCCAAGAAGGATTGGGCCGTTTGATTAAAGGGAGAACCTCTCTTATCATTGCCCATCGTCTCTCGACGATCCAACGGGCAGACAGAATCATCGTTCTCCATAAGGGGAGAATTCGAGAAGTGGGAACCCACAGGGAATTGATGGCCAAGAAAGGAATCTATTTCAGGCTCTATCAAATTCAGTTTGGTGGAACCTCCAATGCGGAATTAAGATTGCGGATGGTGGAATGATTACAAACCCGAATTTCCCAATGGGATGGGTTGACAAAAGAGGGACTCTATCCTATATAGGAAATAGATTTTATGGGAGACAAAGAGGGGACATCCTCAGAAACTAACTTTATCAGGGAGGAGAAGAGGAGGGAGATTGACCTCAATTCTCTTTTCCCAGGGAAGGAATACGATTTAAATCGGCTTTTTCCGGATGAAGGAACAAGGAAACTTCTTTATGAATTGAGGCGAAACAAAAGGGATGTTGAGCGTTTCCTCAAAACGTTGATCATCGAGGAGGAGTAAATGGAATGCCCTCATTGTGGTTATCTGTTGACCCTTCCCTCCTGTTCCCATTGTGGGGGAGAGATTCCACTTCGGAGTCGGTTCTGTTGCTGGTGTGGTCATCCCCTCCCAAAGGAAGAGGAAGAAGACTTTTCAGAACGAAGATTATGTAGCGACGGAACCTGTATCGGGGTCATCAACGAAAGGGGGGTGTGTAATATCTGTGGAAAGCCTTATACCGGCGACCCGATTTAACTCGAAATGAGAAATCCTTTCAGGGGGATCTCTATGTTGACAGGCAGACAGCCAATGATTATGTTATGGGTATGAGAGGAGATGAAATCAGGAGGTTACCATGATCTTTGTGCCCAGGGGTGGTGCAGATAAGGAAGAAAGGGGGAAAGACGACAAGGTAAACATCCCCCATGAACTTCCCATCTTACCTTTAAGAGGAACCGTGCTCTATCCGGATTTGATCTTGCCCATCATGGTGGGAAGGAAGAAATCGGTAAAGTTGATCGATGATGCCATGGATTCAGACCGTATCATTGGGATCATCACTCAGAAAAGGTCTGAAACTGAAGATCCCAGAGAGTCTGACCTTTATACGGTGGGTGTGGCTGCATTGATTTTGAGAATGATTCGGGAGCTGGATGGGAGTCAACGGGTGATCGTTCAAGGAATCTCGAGGATTAAGGTTAAGGAATTCCTCCAAAGGGAGCCTTATTTTAAGGCCAGAATTGAGACGCTGGAAGAGACCTTTCAGCCAGGAGTGGAAATCGAAGCCTTGATGATGAATTTGAAAAACCTTTTTCAGAGGGCGGTTGAGTTGGCCCCTTATCTGACCGCAGAACTAGGGACAATGGTCAATAATGTGAAATCCCCTCCTATCTTAGCCGATCTGATCGCTTCAAACTTAAACCTTTCGACCCATGATAAACAGGCTGTTCTTGAAACGATTGATGTTCGGGAGAGATTGACCAAGGTCCATCTCCTCCTTAATAAAGAGGTCCAAGTGCTCGAGTTAGGCAATAAGATCCAGTCCCAGGTGAAAGAGGATATGGATCGGACGCAAAGGGAATATTATCTCCGGGAGCAGATGAAGGCGATCAAGAAGGAGTTGGGAGAACTCGATGAGCACTCTACAGAGATCAAAGAACTGAAGGAAAAAATTAAGAAGGCAAAGATGCCCCCAGAGGCCCTTGCCGCTGCAGAGAAAGAGTTGGACCGTCTGGCAAAGATTCCTCCTGCATCAGCCGAATATACAGTGGCCAGGACTTATCTGGACTGGTTGACCGAACTTCCATGGTCGGAGACGACTGAGGACAACCTTGATATTGACAATGCCCAGAAGACCTTGGATGAAGACCATTACGATTTGGAAAAGGTGAAGAAACGAATCTTAGAATATCTGGCCGTCAGAAAATTGAAAGCCGATATGAAAGGTCCAATCCTCTGTTTTGTTGGACCTCCTGGAGTGGGGAAGACCTCTTTAGGGAGGTCAATCGCTCGTACCATGGGACGAAAATTCATTCGGATTTCCTTGGGAGGGGTTCGAGATGAAGCGGAGATTCGTGGACACCGGAGGACATATGTGGGGGCGTTACCCGGGCGAATCATTCAAGGGATTAAGAAGGCGGGTTCAAATAACCCCATCTTCATGTTAGATGAGGTGGATAAGATCGGAATGGACTTTCGGGGTGACCCCTCCTCTGCCCTCTTAGAGGTTCTGGACCCGGAACAGAACTTTTCATTTTCAGATCATTATATTGATGTTCCCTTCGATCTTTCAAAGGTGATGTTCATTACGACCGCCAATGTGCTGGATACCATTCCACCTGCCTTGAGGGATCGGATGGAGACCCTTGAACTTCCAGGGTACAGCGAAGATCAGAAGATGATGATTGCCAAGCAGTTTTTGGTTCCCAAACAGATTAATGAACATGGATTGACTTCTGAGCTTATTGAATTTCAGGACGAAGCGATTCAGATGATCATCAGCTCTTATACTCGAGAGGCAGGGGTGAGAAATTTGGAAAGAGAGATCGCGGCCATCTGTAGAGGGGTTGCCAAGGATGTGGCCAGAGGGATTCGTGAAAAAGTGGTGATCACTCCGGATGTCCTTCATAAATTCTTAGGTCCGGTCAAATTCTTCCCAGAAGTGGCAGAGAGAACCTCTGAACCGGGGGTGGCCACCGGGCTGGCATGGACCCCTACTGGAGGAGATATTATCTTTGTTGAGGCGACGAAAATGAGAGGTGAAAAGGGGCTTACCCTCACGGGTCAGTTAGGGGATGTGATGAAGGAATCCGCTCAAGCGGCACTGGCCTATGTTCGATCCAAATCGAAAGAACTCGGTATTGAGGAAGATTTCTTTGAAAAGAATGATATCCATATCCATGTCCCCGCCGGGGCTATTCCAAAGGATGGGCCTTCCGCGGGGATCACCATTTTTGTAGCCCTGACCTCCCTTTTGACCAATCAACCTGTTCGAAGCGATGTCGCCATGACTGGAGAGATTACGCTCAGGGGTTTGGTCCTTCCTGTGGGTGGGATCAAAGAGAAAGTGCTGGCGGGCTTGAGGGCAGGGATCAAAACGATCATCCTTCCGCAGAAGAATGAGAAGGATTTGGAAGAGATTCCAGAACATATTCGCAACGCTATGAATTTCAAATTTATCCAAAGGATGGACGAAGCGATCGAATTGGCTCTGAAACCTACCGAACACCCAAGTCACGAACGAGAGCCTGGCATTGAGCAAGAAAGGATCAGCGCTTCTGTTTGAAAGAGTTGGGCGAACCTTTACCCCGTAATCCCGAAAGCCCCTATCTTGAGACTGGGGGGAGGGAGATTTTAAGTCTTAAATATTGGAGGAAAGGCCTACCCTTTTCCACTCAAAGCGTATCCATCCCTGATGGAAGGTCGGGGATATCCGGGGTTCCTCCCTTATCTGGTCGTCCTGATTCGGATATTCGATAAAGAATCTCTTATCATCCAAGAGGTCCATGATGGATTATCCAAAACTTCGAAGCGTCAACCTTTTTCCAGTGAACGTCTCAGGTCAAACCATGCTCTGTCTTCAGGACCCACTCAATATCAGCGAGAAAGTCCTGTTTTTACCCCTTCCCATCTATTTCATCATTTCCCATTTTGATGGAAACCATTCTATTGTTGACATCCAGGCTGAATACCTAAGGAGATTTGGGGAGATTCTCTTCTCCGAGAAGATCCAGGAAATCATCCATCAGTTGGATGAGAATCTTTTTCTTGAGGGGGAGCGATTTCAGGAGGCCCTAAGAAAGAGAGAAGAAGAGTTTTTACGCTCTCCTGTGAGAGAGCCTGCCTTTTCAGGCAAGAGTTATGAGGCAGATCCGAAACGGTTAAGGGACCAGTTGGAGGGATATTTTATTAGCCCGGATGGACCTGGAAAGTTAGGAGATAGATCGGGTGAAGGAAGTTTAAAGGGGGTGATTGCCCCCCATATCGATTTCCAGAGAGGGGGAGTCTGTTATGCCTTTTCCCATAAGGAGATAGGGGAAAGGAGCCTTGCGAAGTGTTTTATCATCTTTGGAACCTCCCATGCCCCCATGAGAAATCCTTACTGCCTCACCCGAAAAGATTTTATAACCCCGCTTGGTGTCTTGAAGGTGGACCAAGAGATGGTTAATGCGATTCAATCCCAATGCCCTTACGATCTCTTTAAAGATGAGGCAGTCCAAAGAAGCGAGCATTCGATTGAATTCCAGTGCCTCTTTTTGCGCTATCTTTTTCCTCAACCCGTTGAGATTAAGATCGTTCCCATCCTATGTGGGTCTTTCGAGGGGGCCATTGGGAGAGGAATTTCTCCCATTGAACTGGAACCTGTTCAACAGTTTATCGATGCCTTGAGAGTCTACCTTCCTTCTATTAAAGAAAAGATATGTTTTATTGCAAGCGCAGATCTGGCCCATATGGGACTCCAATTTGGGGACAGGGAGGGGATCAACGAATATCGCCTTCGAGTCCTTGAGTCAGAAGATCGCCAAATGCTGAGTTACGTAGAGGCGATGGATGGTGAAGGGTTCTTTTCATGGATTTCAAAGGAAAGAGATCGAAGAAGGGTCTGTGGCCTTTCGGCCATCTATACCCTGCTCAAGGTGATGGAGGCGAAAGAGGGAAGACTTCTTAAATATGCTCAGGCCTTCACTGTCGAGACCCAATCTGTGGTGAGCTTTGCCAGCCTTGGATTCTACTAAACGGGAATAAGTTCGGAGTTCAGAGTTCGGAGGGGCAACCCTGGAAGAAAATCCCTTTTGAAATACTCCGAACTACGAACTATTCACTACGAACTATTGGCGAAGCAAATCAGGAGGGTTTCTGTTTGATCTTGTCGATGGCAGGATAGAGGTCTAAGAGTCTTTTTTCAAGTTCTTCTGGAAGTTCCACTTGAAGGCCAAGAAGTCTTTCCCGAATAAGGGCTAAGGTCCCTAATTTTTCGCTCACCTCCTTGGGGGTAATCCGACTGAGCCTTTTGGAAACTTCTTTTATCTCCTCGTTGAGGAATTCGATCAACTTTAATATTTCAGAGAGTCTTTTCTGTGACATTCATTCCCTGCTCCTTCAGGATTGTCTTTTAACTTACACGATTTGAGAAGAGATTGCAAGGGAATTTATTTGGCGGTGGGTAGATTCGAGAAAAATTTAGAGAGTTACTTTTCCCAGACCTCTTCCGCTTCAAACTGGGAAAGACTTTCCCCCTCTTTCTCTTCAAAGAGTTTGATCCAACGGTTAACCCGATCTTCCCCGTAGGCTTTCTTCCATCCAAGCACGATCTGTTCCACAGGAACATCGGCATAAACCCCATGGAAGGCCACATATTCCATAAATTTTTGATTCTTTAAATTGTAGGGTTGGAATAGTGAATCTTCTCGACCATTAAACTCGAGCGGTGGGACATGATGCCTTTCACAAAGGGTTCGGTTGAAGGCAGGAGTGGCCTTCACCCATTTTCCCTCCAGATAAAATTCTACAAACCCATGATAAACAAAAAGATCGGTTCCGATGAATTCGAGGAGCTGGTGAGTGGTGAGGTGATTTCGAACATCTGCGAGCCCGATACGAGAAGGGATCCCAGAAGCCCTTCCTAAGGCACAAAGAAGGGAGGCCTTGGGGACGCAGAAACTCCTCCCCCGGTTCAGAACATAACTGGCGCGATAATGTTTGGGGAGATAAAAAGGAGAGTAGGGATCATAAAGAATTTCATCCCTGACCGCGAGATAGAGTTTTACAGCCACCTCAATAGGATTGGTACTATTTCCTCTAATCTTTTTAGCATAATCCTGGATCTCTTTATGGTCGCTATCAATGACCTCCGTTGGGGTGAGATAGATTTGATGTTGCTGATCAACTTTAAGGTTCATAGGGTGCCTATCCTTTTGGTTTTTTAATTTATTTTACTGTAGTTTACCAAAAATTTATAACTCATTGATATACAAGGCATTTTAAAATCTCTATTCTGTCATTCCCGTGAAAGCAGAGATCCAGTAAAATCAACAGGTTCTAAATTCCTGCCTCCGCAGGAATGACAAAATTTGCTAAACTACAGTTATCTAAAATAAAGATAACCGATTCCTCGAGAATGGAAAAGGGGCCATTTAAAGTCGATGGGGCAATACAGCCCCTAATTTAAATACCCATCTGAAAAGGACTGCTGTAAGAAGGAGAAGACTCAGAATCGCCATCACTCCATAATCTTTTTTACAAAGATAGGGTTCATAGTAAAAAGTTCGTTTCGCTCCTGGATGAAACCCCTTGGATTCAAGGGCCATGGCCAGCAGATTGGTATGTCGCATCGCATAGAGAAAGAGGGGGACTGCCTGAGGAATAAATTGAGCCACCCTCCTAAAGATGTTTTTGGATTTGAAGTCCAGTCCACGGGACATCTGGGCCTGGACGATGGTGACTCCTGCACCTGCAAAGGTTGGAACCAGTCTCAACGCCGTGGAGATGGCAAAGGCAATGGGGTAGGGACAACCCAATCGAATGAGACCGTTGGTCATCTCCTCATTCCTCGTCGTGGAAAGAAGGAGTAAACCTATGGCGACAAAATTGGCTAACCTTAACCCCATGGCTATTCCATAAAGGAGGGACTCTTTGCTCATTTGAAATGGTCCAAATGTCCAGAGAAGGCTGGGGCCCTTGACAAAGAATGGCCATAGCACGGTACTGAAAACGATGAGGAGGAGAAGGATGATTCGAAGCCTCCAGAGATTCAATAGGGCTTTGGCAGAGAGACCCAGACCCATGATCCCCAGACTGATCCCTGTCATGTAGAGAGGATGATTGAAGCATAGGCAGATCGAAAAAAGGATCAAGACTCCAATGAGCTTGGTTCGAGGGTCCAAGCGATGGACCCAAGTATCTTTGTCAAGATAGAGAAAAATATTCATAAAAACCCTTTTTGATGGGGTGTCACCATGAACGATGAAAATTTTAAGACCAATGACCTAATCCATTGACGAAACCGGCATCCTAACCTTTACCTTAACCTTGTAATTCTTTTACCATCTCTTCAACCGTAAGGGCCTCTGTCCCCAACCAGTTACTTAACTTCACAAGGGATGGGGCCTCCAGCGACGCCTCTGATAGGCGTTGCTCATCCGCAAAAACCAGACGGGTTGGTCCATCCAAAAGGATCTGACCTCCTTTCATCACAATCGTCCGCTGGGCATATTCCGTAGCCACCCACATACAGTGGGTGATGACGATGATGGTGTGCCCTTTTCGGTTTAATTCTCTTAAAACCTCCATGATATTTTTTTGATGACGGATATCGAGGCCTGTGGTAGGTTCATCCAGGATGATGACGGGAGGTTGAACTGCAAGAATCGAGGCCAGGGCGACCCTTTGGCGCTCTCCTTTGGTAAGAGTAAAAGGGACTCTGGTTTCATAACCCTCTAACCCGACAATCTCCAGGGCTTCGGCGACGCGCTTCTCAATCATCTTGGGAGGCTCACCCAAGACTTTTAGACCAAACCCTACTTCCTCTTTGACCGTTCTGGAAAAGATCTGGTGGTCCGGGTTTTGAAATCCATATCCAACCCATTTCGCCATTTCCCGATGGGTATACTCCTTCGTTGTTTTTCCTTGAACCCAAACCTGACCTGAGGTGGGTTTGAGCAGGCCATTGAGGTGTTTAGCCAGGGTGGTCTTGCCAGAACCATTCTGGCCAAGCAGGGCAATGAATTCTCCTTCATAGATGGAGAGGTCGATTCCTCGAAGGGCTTCTACTCCATAAAATGGATAGGTATAGCAGAGTCCCTCGGTCCAGAGGATTGGCTTTCCTTTGACCTCTTGGAGGGGTGGTTTTACCTCCCAGGGTTTCTTGTGCGGGGCCAGATTCAATTCCTCGATGATCTTTATCGACTCATTGAAATTTAAGGGGTTCCCTGGCCAGCCCATCAGGCTAAAGAATTCGAGCGTGGAGGGGATTTTAACCCCACAGGATTGGAGAAGGGAGTGGTTCTTAAGGAGATCAACGGGTAATCCTTGGGCTACCAACTCTCCCTCCCGAAGGAACATCACCCAATCCGCATCCATAGCGGTCTCTGGTTCATGGTCTACCATCATGAGAGTCTGACCCTCCTTTCGCAAGCGGTTCGTTATGGAAAGGATATCCTTTCTTCCCTGAGGGTCGAGGTCAGTGGTAGGCTCATCCATCACAAGAATTTGAGGCTCTAACGCAAGGACTGAACCAATGGCAAGGCGCTGTTTTTGGCCTCCGGAGAGACTTGAGGGTTCACGGTGTTGGAGTCCTTCAAGACCTACAAAGCATAGATAGCGTTTAATTCGTTGCCCAATCTCTGGACGTGGAACACCGTGATTCTCTGGTCCAAAGGCCATTTCTAATTCAACATTGGTGGAAAAAAGTTGCGACTCGAAGTCTTGGAATACCAATCCCACGAAGCGGGATATCTCAGAAACCTGATGCACCGCAACTTCTTTTTCTTTTACCAAAACTCGTCCTTGATATTTTCCACGAAAAAATTGTGGGATAAGGCCATTCAGACTATAGCAGAGGGTGGATTTGCCTGCCCCTGAATGTCCCATAACCATAACGAATCTTCCTTCTTCAATCTGGGCTTGGAGATGCTGGAGGGCAGGTTGTTGGTTTGAAGGGTAGGTGAAGGTGAGGTCTTCAATAGAAATTGCAATGCCCATAAATGATTCTTAAACCCAAAGCCCAAAATCCATTTCTTTTCCACGAGACCTTAAAGTAAAAGGCTCCCAATAAGGATGGTGAGAGTAGAGAACCACCCCATAGGAAGGGTTGGGAGCTGAATTGCCATCTCTCCAAATAGCCCGACCATGGATCCCACCGTAACCATCCAGGCACCCAGGGTCCCTGCTTTGGGTGACCCAATATCTTTCTCTTCCATCACATTGGGCCAGAATAGACCAAGCTGGTAGGTAGTGAGGTTGAAGACAGAACTTAGGAGAAAGATTCCGATCACACTTCCAAGGGTATTGTTGATTGTAATAATTTTTACCAATACCGCATAGGGCACAATGCCCAAGGCGTCCACAAAGGTAGAGATGACCACTGCACAGGAAGCGCTCGAGATAAAGGCGATAAGAAAATAGTTGATCCAACCCTGAACCCTTCCAGCCTTCCATTCTCTTGAGATTTTAAAGAAAGGTAAAAGAGTCGTCCACATCGTATAGGGAAGGTAACCCAGAAGAAAGTTTCCCACAAAACCCGCAATCGAGCCGGGTCCAAGGGTTCCACCAAAGACATCGCCAATGAGGTTTCCGATTGCGGTTCCCCAAGCCCCTGCAGGACCAAAAAGAAGGCTAAAGACCATAGGGAAGATATTGGCCACACGGACCTCCGTGATCCCAGGGATGAGGGGAATGGCGGTCTTAAAGGCGATGAGCGCAGCCCCATAGATGGCTGCACAGACCGCCACCAGAATAATCATCCGGGTATTTTTCCACATCCGAATAGCTGACTTCATGGGATCGATAGATATTTACCAGATTGAAACAAAGGGTGTCAACTTTCTCTTTAAAGAGAGTTCTGAAAAAAGACGAAACGTTCTCTTGATTCCATTGATTTCAAAAAATGATTCCAAAGATTTTCTTTATTTTTCAGGTGTTTCCAATCGGTGGTATCATAATCATCAGAGATTTCTGGACGTTTTCAGAGATCTCCTTTTTGCCCCACCTTCATCTCATTGGGTTCATGGTTTCCTTCGTCCAGGAGGGAATTGAGATTCTTTGTGGGATGTGGTATGAAATTTAGAAATCAATCCTTTTTAAAGGAGTAAAGGATGGTTGAGATAGTTTCGGTAAAAACCTCGAAGCAGGTAGAATTTGTGGAAATTACCGATTGGGTTCAAGAGGCAGTAAGAAAGGCTGGTATTAAGGAAGGGATCTGTATCGTTTTTGTCCCTCATACCACTGCGGGGGTTACGATCAATGAGAATGCGGATCCCAGTGTGGTTCAAGATATAATGATGGAATTGAATAAGATCGTCCCCCTTAAGGATCAATACCTTCATGGAGAAGGAAACTCTCCGGCCCATATCAAGTCCAGTTTGATTGGATGTTCTCAGAATATCATTATCGAATCAGGGAGACTCAGCCTTGGGACTTGGCAGGGAATCTTTTTTTGTGAATTTGATGGGCCGAGAAATCGAAAGGTTTATGTCAAAGTGATCCCGGATGGACGATAGACGATGGAAGATAGATGAGGGACGATAGATGATGGATTTTGAAGAACTTATCAATCGAGCAAACCAAATCCTTGAAAAAGAACCCAGATTGATTCTTCTTCCTCCAGAGGGAAAGGTTGTGTTTGTAGGGGATACTCACGGGGATTTGGATGCCTCTCAGAAGGTTATCCATCAATATTTAAAAAGCCCTTATCGAATTGTTTTCTTGGGGGATTATGTGGACCGAGGGGAAGATTCGGAGGGCAATATCGATTACCTACTCCGGATGAAGATTGAACACCCGAACCAGCTCTTTCTTCTCGCGGGGAACCACGAAGGGTTTATGGTAAAGGAGCTTTATCCTGCGAACTTCTGGGAATCCCTCCCCTTTGAGAAGAGAAGAAAGTATGGATGGGTATTTTCTAAACTTCCACTCTGCGCCACCTCAGCCAATGGCATCGTGGCTCTCCATGGTGGATTACCTGAATGTGAGACGATTGATGGAGTAAACCGGATTGAAGTAGGGGATGAGCAGTGGGATCGGATTGTCTGGGGAGATTTTGTAGAGAGAGAAAGCGGGTGGTTAGGTCATTTCTGGGGGAGACCCCAAATGGGCTCCTCTTATTTTGACCAAATGATGGAGAGATATCAGAAGAGGGTTTTGATTCGTTCTCATCAACCCCATGCCCCTTTGATGATGTTTAAAAAGAGGTGTATCACCATCTTTACCTCTTACGCCTATCTGCCCATTCGTACGATTGTGGTGGCTGACCTCAAGAAAGAGATCCGGAACGCAGAGGATGTCGTGATTGAAAGAATTTAAATCCCCAATGTGAAAATTTAAATTCCAAAATAAGAAATTGGTTATTTGAGATGGGGGTTAGAAATGGCCCAAATTATTTCTTTTGATTTGGATGGGACGTTGATTGACCCTGAGTTTACCAACTGGGTCTGGGGCCATGGCATCCCTACTCTTTATGCAAAGAAGAATGGAATCGACTTTGAGGAGGCAAAGGAGCGAGTGGAGAAAGAATATCGAAAAGTTGGGGAAGGGGCCCTCGAATGGTATGACATTAAATATTGGTTAAACTTTTTTGGAGTCAACCCAGACTGGAAAGCCTTGATGGAACGATACAGCGATAAGATAAAAGTCTATTCCGATGTGAATCATGTTTTGGATCGCCTGAAAGAGAGGAATTCTTTAATCCTTGCTTCCAATGCAGGAAGGGAGTTCATCGATATTGAACTCAGGGCTACTGGCATTGGAAGGTATTTCGATCGAATCTTTTCAGCCACCTCCGATTTTGGCCAAGTGAAGAAGACGATCCATTTTTATCAAACCATTTGTCAAGTTCTGAAAGTAAGTCCAGGTGAGATGGTCCATGTAGGAGATCATTATGAGTTTGATTATTTAGTTCCACGTTCAATAGGGATTCATGCCTTCTATCTCGATCGGTCAGGAAAAGAAAAAGGGGAGTTCATTCTTTCCGACCTTAAAGAATTAGAGAAGAAGGTGGGAATGGTCGACCCGATTCGGTGAAAAGTTATTCTTGGAATGAAATTCGATCACGCCTAAGAGAGAAGGTCCCATGGGAGGTCCAATGAAGGAAAAGCCTTCATTTAAAATTCACTGGGGGTGGGTGGTTTTAGGTTCCTGTTTTATTACCCTGTTTATCAATTATAGTATTCGTATCGGGGCCTATTCGGTCCTCCTTCCCGAGATGGTCAAAGACCTTCGACTTAATATGGCTCAAGCAGGGATGATTCGGGCAGCCTACTTTTTGACCTATATCCTGTTTTCTCCCCTGATGGGTTGGTTGATGGACCGATGGGGTGGAAGGTTTGTGATTAGTGGTTTTTGCCTTTTTTTAGGGGCAGGGACTTTTTTAATGGGTTTATCTTCAACCCTTTTCACAGGCATCCTTTTTCACGGGGTAGTTGGGATAGGGGCGGCGGCCATTTGGACACCGGTTGCCGCATTGATTCAGAAGTGGTTTGGGGCAAAACAGAGAGGGTTGGCATTAGGGATTCTTTCACCCAGTTATGCGCTGGGTTTTGGATTAATGGGAATTGTCCTTCCCATCATCGTAAAGAATTATAATTGGAGATGGGGATGGTACCTTTTAGGTGTCGCAGGGGTTCTCTTAATGGGGATAAACTTTTTACTTCTCAGAGATGACCCCGAGAAAATTGGGCTTCTTCCCTGGGGGGAGTCCAATAGGGCGAATGGGGTTTCCCCAATCCATGAAAGATCGGTGGAGACCATGGACATTCTCAGAAGACGTCCCTTCTGGGTCATTAGCCTTTCCTATTTTTTGATTTCTGTTGGAGTCTATATCGTATCGGACTTCCTGGTCACCTATGGGGTCATGGAGTTAAAGATTCCTTATCCCATTGCTTCAACCTTCATCACCCTTATGGCCGCGACCAGCATTGCAGGAGGTTTTCTCTTAATGACGATTTCCGATTTCCTTGGAAGGGTAAGGACATTAATCTTCACTCAACTCCTTTTAATGGGAAGTATCCTCTTCATTATCTTTGCCAAAGGGAATACGGGATGGTTGAGATTGGGCGTTGGATTCTTTGGATTTTTTTATGGCCCAATATTTCCCTTGTATGCGGCCTGTGCAAGGGATTATTTTGAGAAAGAAGTGGCAGGGACAGTGATCGGCCTCTTTACCATTTTTTATGGCGTGGGAGCAATGTTGGGGCCCATCTTGGGAGGATATCTCTCGGACCTCACCCAGACCTTTAGGTGGTCCTATGGGCTTGGGGCTCTTAGTGCGTTGATTTCTGCTATCGTCATTTCGGTCTTAAGGAAACCTCTCCCCATCAAGAGAGTGTCGTAGAGGTCAACGGTATCGGAGAGGCAGTTAGGCTCCTTTTTAAATTTTATCCCCTGACTGCCTCTTCCTTTTATTCAAAAATTCAGTTTTTCATATTCCCATTCCAACAATATTACGTCGTGAGGGTTGAAAGGCCTCTTTTTTTTATGATAGGATGAATTAGAAAAGTGGGTCGATATCAAAAATCTCCTATTTTGTTTGGAGACGGAGGAGGTTAGAGAGTGGTGACTCCAAGAATACTGGTCGTCGATGATGAGGAAATCGTTGGCGAGAGTTGCAAGCGAATCCTTGAAGAAGAGGGCTATGAGGTTGAGACAGCCCTGAGCGGGGAAGAAGCCTTTCGCAAGATGAAGGAGAATCCCTATGATATCGTCCTGACCGACCTCAAGATGCCTGGAATTGATGGAATGGAGGTTTTAAAAACCATCCGGAAGGATTATCCCGACACCCTTGTCATCATGATTACAGGGTTTGCCACAGTGGAGACGGCTGTGGAGTCAATGAAGCTCGGAGCCTTCGACTATATTCCCAAACCCTTTACCCCGGATGAGGTTTCAATCGTTGTAAAGAAGGCGCTTGATCAGAAAACCCTCCTTCTTGAAAACCTCTATTTGAGACAGGAATTGCAGGAAAAGTATGGATTTCATAATATCGTCGGGAAAAGTAAGAAGATGCAGGAAATCTACCGAATCATCATGAAGGTTGCCCCCACCGATAGCACAGTCCTAATCTATGGCCAAAGTGGAACAGGGAAGGAACTCATTGCCAGGGCGATCCATTTTAATAGCCCAAGGAGGGATAAACCCTTTGTCCCTGTGGACTGTGCGGTATTGGCTGAAAACCTTTTGGAGAGCGAACTATTTGGGCATGTGAGGGGTTCTTTTACCGGAGCGGTGACTACCAAGCCAGGACTTTTTGAGGTGGCGGATGGGGGAACTGTATTCTTAGATGAAGTGGGAAATATCAGTCTTGGAATCCAGGCAAAGCTTCTGAGGGTCCTTCAGGAAAAGGAATTTACTCCAGTAGGTGGAACGAAACCCAAGAAGGTGGATATTCGTCTCATCTCTGCGACCAACAAGGATTTAGAGAAGATGATTAAAGAGGGGACCTTCCGGGAAGACCTTTATTATCGATTAAATTTTGTTCCCATTTTCCTTCCCCCCTTAAAAGAAAGGCAGGAGGATATCCCTTTGCTGGCCGTCCATTTCCTAAAGAAATTTTCGGAAGAGATGGGAAAGTCCATTAAAGGTTTTACTTCTGAAGCGATGGAAAAACTCATGAGATATTCTTGGCCAGGGAATGTCCGGGAGTTAGAGAATGTGATTGGTCGAACTGCGGTCATGATTGATGAGGAGATGGTTCGTCCTGAACATCTCATTTTACAAACCCAGGATGAGAAAGTGGAATCAAAAATTTCGATTCCGACCACCAGTGAGGAGTTAAAGGAAATTAAGAAACATCTCCGAGAAAAGGCGGTAGAGGAGGTCGAAAAGGCCTTTGTTCTTAGCGCGTTAGATCGAAACAACTGGAATGTGACCCGGGCAGCAGAAGAGGTGGGAATGCTCCGACCCAATTTCCAGGCCCTGATGAGAAAATACAACCTCCGGGCAAGGGAAGAATAGGAAAAGGGGACAGGCTACTTTTTTTGTCATTCAATCTTTTTAGGTTAAAAAAGTAGCCTGTCCCCTTTTTGGAGGAGATAGTGTCGGATTTTTTTAAATGGTTAATTATCGGTTGGTCAATCGTTGTGGTTGGAATTTCAGCACTCGGATATGTCTTGATTGTCAGGTATGGTGAGATAAAAAAGATTGAGACCGATGATGTAAGTTTATGTTTTATAATTGCTTTTTTTTGCTGGTTGATTCCCATCATCGCTTTTTCGATATTGGCAAGGATGTTAGGATTTTAGCGAAATGATTTTTGTATAAAAGTTTTATTCTTAATAAATTCGATAAGTTATTTAAATTTTTATAAAAAAAATCCCAAAAGTGTATATATTTAATATACACTTTTTATTTTTTTAAAGTTTACAAATTAAAAAAACTAAATGATTTTAAATAATTGCGAATTATTAAATTCATGTTAAAATTGGCACAAATTATGCAAAATATATTATTGAATTTAATTAAAGGGGTGATTTGATATGTTAAAGATAAAAAATTATTTAAATTCCCTAATTATTTTGAGCCTGCTTATTTTTTCGGCGAAACCTGCTTTTGCGAGATCGATTGGCCTTAAGGATGCAGGAATTGCCCTTTGGATATTCATCATCATTGGAGCCATTATCGTTTTGCTTCAATTGATTCCTGCCATCATTCTTTTCTTCTCATTTATTGGAACCACGACTGGATTGATTTCACGAAGGAAGAAAGCACCTGAGAAATTACCTGTCGAAGAAAAAGAGAAGGTTGTACTCCCTGGGTATGAACCTGCTCCTGTAAAAAGGTAAAAAAATCTAAGATGGAGAGGATTTAATGAACTCAAAGTTAAAAAAGATATTAGTGATACTAAGTCTCACCCTGATTCTATCAATCGGGTTTGCCTCCCTTGGAATTGCCTATTTAGGAGGGGTAAGTGGTTTAGGCCTTTTAGGAGTCTGGTTCTTTATGACTTGCGGAATTGTTGTGGTTTTAGCCCAACTCATTCCTGCTGGAATTCTTCTGGCCTCTCTTATTGGAGGAACGGTCTCCCCTTTTAGAAGGGGAGAGGCTTCCATCCCTGTTACCTAAGTGAAGAATTGAGAAAAACCTCCAGGGGTTAAGGAAGAGAGGATATGAAATCCAAGGCGATCCTGATTGCTCTTCAAGATGATCTATGGATCAAGTCCCTTTCAACCTACTTCCATGGGAAAGGATATCGAGTCGAAACGGGTAAAGGGGTAAGCGACTTGATCCGAAAAGTTAGAAATGGTAAAATTCAGGTGGTTCTTCTCGATGATGAGATCGAGGGAGTAAAGGCTTGTGATTTAGTTCCCCTCTTTAAAAAGATAAATGAAAAGATCCAAATTATCGTGATCTCCTCAGAGCCCTCCCTTGGGTTGGCCAAACGTCTCAGAGGGGCAGGGATTTTTTATCAAGCCATGAAACCGATTGATGTTGATGAGATTAAGTCAGCGGTCGAATGTGCTTTTGAGAAGATAGAAAGGGAGAGGATGAAGGAAGGTTATATCCCTTTTTTCGTTCCGGGGAGGGTTCCAGCATGATGAGCAAAGAGGTTGAGGGTAAAATCTTAAAATTCTTTTCAGGAAGCCTTTTTATCCTTCTGATTTTAGGGTGGATGACAGAGGTCTCCTGGTGTGATAACTCCTTTTGCCTGAGTTGTCACCAGGATGAATCGCTTAAAAAACAAGACACACGGGGAAGAACCCTTTCCCTTTTCGTTTCAGAGGAAGGGTTTAAGAATTCGGTTCATGGGAAGCTCTCCTGTTCTGATTGCCATACACGAATTAAAGAGGATTCTCACGCGGAGGGAGGGAAGAGGGCTGTTGATAAACGGGTCACCTGTGGGGGGTGCCATGAAAAAGCAGAGAAAGAGTATCTTCAGGGTTTGCATTCGAAGTGGATTATGAAGGGCACGGAAAGGGCGGCCCAATGTTATGATTGTCATGGGAAACATAACATCCTTCCAAGGAAGAATCCAAAGTCGATGACCCATGTTTCCAACATTGAAAAGACTTGTAACCGGTGTCATTCGGACATTGAATTTGTCAAAGCACATGCCTTAGGTTCTGTCATTCCAGGCGAACAGTTCAGACAGAGCGTTCATGCCAAGACAGGAGAAGTAACCTGTATCAGTTGCCATGGAAGTCACAATCTAAGGTCGCTTATTGATCCAAAATCCTCAATTTTTCGCTCCAACATTCCTCAAACCTGTGGGGGATGCCATCCTGAAATCACCCAACAGTTTGTGGAGAGCATCCATGGAGTGCTTGCAGCCCGAGGGAGGACGGATTCTCCAACCTGCACCACCTGTCATGGGATCCATGGAATCAAGGCGAAAGTCGATCCGGATTCTCCAACCAATGTCAAACGGATTGCCTTGACCACCTGTCCGCAGTGTCATGCGGCCGAACGGATCTCCAAAGAATACAGGCTGACTACTCTTCCGGTAAAATCCTATTATGATAGTTTCCATGGCCTCTCCTACCGGGGAGGAGATACTTATTCTGCCAACTGCGCCAGTTGTCATGGAGTCCATGATATTCGACCCTCTTCTGATCCAAAATCCTCTGTCCACAAAGATAATCTACAGAAGACCTGTGGGAGTTGTCATCCTGGGGCTTCAGAGAACTTTGCCAAAGGAAAGATTCATTTCGTTCCCACGGTTGGAGGAGATGAGTTCGGAGATATGATTGTAGGGTGGGTGAAGGTGGCTTATATTTTTCTAATTGTCCTTGTCATTGGGGGTTTGACCTTTTTCAATTTTACCGACTGGCTGAGGAAGACCATAGACCGAAGAGCGAAGGAGTAGTTGGATATGGCAAAGAAATATCTCAGGATGACGCTCAATGAGAGAATTCAGCATCTCAACCTTGCCATCAATTTTACTATCCTTGTCATCACTGGCTTTGCCTTGAGTTTTCCCACCGCCTTCTGGGTTTCTCCTATCACCGATGTACCCGCAGGAATGACCATGCGAGGCTTCCTCCACCGGCTCTGCGGAGTTGCCATTGTCTTTCTGGGAGGTTACCACATTCTCTATTGCGCTTTTACGAAGAGAGGAAGAGGGATTATTAAGGATATGATTCCAGGGCTAAAGGATGCCAAAGACCTCTTAGAGACATTGAAGAACAACCTCTTTATCAATCGTCCCCCCAAAGAGATAAAAATGCCACGCTTCAACTTCCGTGAAAAATTAGAATACTTTGGACTAATCTGGGGGACTCTGGTCATGACCATCACAGGGTTCATCCTCTGGTTTGAAACGGAGTGGTTGAGATATTTTCCCCAATGGACCTTCAACCTGGCACGAACCATCCATTTTTATGAAGCCATCTTAGCCACCCTTACCATCCTTGTTTGGCATTTCTATTCTGTGATCTTCAACCCCGATGTCTATCCCATGAACTGGGCATGGATCACTGGATATTTGACTGAACATGAGATGAAAGAGGAACATGGATTAGAACTGGAAAGGATAAAAGCCCAGGAGAAGGGAGAGTGGAAAGAATCCCAAGAAAGGGAAGTGGCGGGCAAAGGAAAGGTTCTTCCTTTCCCTCGGCCTAGGCAGGAGAGGGTCATCTCAATCCGTGGAATTTTTAATTCGGTCAGAAATTTTAATGAGTCGATAAAGAATTGGCAAGGAAGATAAAAATAACTTAGGGGGTGAAGGAGAATGTTTAAAAAAGGATGTGAGCGGTATGGGCCTTATCCCAAAGAGAAGGGGAAGAAGAAGGTGAGGTCTAAAGAAGGAAGATTTTTAAAAAAGAGTTATGAGTGGATGAAATGGAAGATGGATAAAATAGGAGGTTTCTATATTCATCACCCCTGTCTTGAGCATTCGTGAAATGAAAAAGGCATAGAACATAAGGCATCGTTTAGAAATTTTTGGGCCCTATATATCCTCTAACTCCCACCATCCAAACCCCACCCAAAATGGGAGGATATATAGGGCTTTTTTATTTGGAACTCCCAGAGTGTTCCTTCTTTTTCTTTATTGTAGAGATTCGGTGAACATGTTAAGATATGAACAGTTTGGGTCTCGGAATGAAGTTCAGAAAAAAGGTTTCAATCTTTACCATCTTTATCCTTCTCCTTGGTGGGATTTTTTTGAGGGAAGCCAGGGCAATTATGACCCCAGAGGAGGAGAAGAAGTTAGGTAAAAAAATCCTTCTCGAGATGGAAGGAAAGGTGGTGGTGGTCAAAGATCCAACCCTCCAAGCGTTTATCAATAAGGTGGGTTATTCCCTTGTCGCCCAGGCAGGAGCCTCTCCCTTTGAATTCAAATTTTACCTTATCAATGCACCCGATCCCAATGCCTATGCCATCCCAGGGGGCCATATCTTTCTCACCACCGGGTTAATTGTTTTGGCTGAGAATGAACATGAGGTCGCAGGAGTACTCAGCCACGAAATCTCTCATGTCCAGGCGAGACATGTTGCGGAGTTGGTCGAAAGATCGAAGCGATTAAATATTGCTACCTTAGCCGCTATTGTGGCAGGGATTTTGGCAGGCGGAGGCGGGAAGACCTCTGAGGCGGTCACCTTGACCGCCTTGGCCGCAGGAGAAGCCCTCACCCTGAAGTATACCCGAGAGATGGAGGTCGATGCAGACCATAATAGCCTTAACTATATGGTCAAAGCAGGCTATGACCCAAATGGGCTGATCAGTTTTTTAAATAAAATCTACAGGATCAGTCTGACCTCAGGGCCAAAAATCCCGGCCTATCTCTCCACTCACCCTGCCATTGAAAACCGAATCTCCCTGTTGGAGAACCTTCTTCAGGTTGGACAAAAGCCAATGGGCCCGTTTAAAGAAATTCCAAATTTTAAGAAGATAAAAGCCAAGGCCTTTGTGGAAGAAAGAGAACCGAATGTTGCAGTGACCCATTTTCGGTCCTTAATTGATAACCATCCCAAGGAGTTAGAAGGATATTATGGGTTAGGGCTTGCCTTTCGGAAAATGGGAAGGCTCGATAAATCAATGGAGGCCTTTCAAGAGGCAAAATCCTTAAACCCCCAAGACCCAGATGTCCTTCGAGAGCTTGGGATCGTTTATTTTCTTTCTGGAAAAATAGATCAAGCGATCGACGTCCTTGAAGCCTCACGTTCATTCTCATCCGAACCTGACTCTTTAGCCCTCTATCATCTTGGAAGGGGGTATCAAGAAAAGGGCAATTTGGCAAAGGCCCTTTCCCTTTTTCTTGAAGTAAAAAAGGAGATGACCGATTTTGTTGATCTCTACCTCAGTATTGGATCGGTTTATGGAAGAATGGGTCAAAAAGGATTATCTCATTTTTATTATGGGAAGCATTTTAAATTAAAGGGGGACAGAAAGGTTGCCCTTCTCCATTTTCGGACTGCACTGGAATGGTTAGAGAGGGGAAGTTCGGAAAGAGAAGAGGCTCAACGCGAACTCAGGGAATTGACCCAGATAAAATAGTTGAAAACCACAATTCTTCGTGGGGTGGATTTATCGATGAAACCCTGAAAAGGGTGGCCCTTCAAGAGGATGGGTTCTAATTTTGAAAAAGGGAAGGCAGGACTTTAACATTGCTGAGAAGGAGAAAAAGGATGGAACGTCTTGAGACCTATTGTCAGAAGGCGTTGGAAAAGGGGCTTGAAGGGGCAAGGGTGATCGCCCCCCATTCCGTAGTCACTGCAGAATGGGTGAGAGTGAAATGTCAGTTTGGATGCCCAGGTTTTGGAAAAACCCTCTGCTGTCCTCCTTTCTCTCCCACGCCAGAGCGAACGAGAAAAATACTCGATTCTTATCAGAAGGCCATCCTTCTTCACCAGCAGATCAAGGATGCCGAAAAGAGAAGGGAGTTAACAAAACATTTTAATGAGGTGCTGGTCGATCTTGAATTAGAGATTTTCCTGGAGGGTTATTTTAAGGTCTGGAGTATGGGTTCGGGTCCCTGCAGGCTTTGTAAGGAGTGCGATACCCAAAACCCATGTAGGCATGGATATCGAGCAAGACCTTCCATGGAGGCCTGCGGGATTGATGTCTTTACCACCGCCAGGCAGAACGGATTTCCTATCGAGGTGGTGAGAAGCCAGAAGGATATTGAAAACATCTATGGATTGATTCTGGTGGAGTAGAAGATGAGAGGGGAAAGAAAAAAGAGAGGAGAGGAGAGGACCAGGCTGGATCAGGAACTTTCGATTCTTTATGCCATCAGCCAGACGGTTAACCAATCCATTGACTTTGATGAGATTCTAAACAAGAGTCTGGATAAGATGATGGAGATGATTGATGTCAAATCTGTTGGCATCTATCTTTTAGACGAAAAGAATCAAGAACTGATTTATACCGCCCATCGTGGATTTTCCAAAACGTTCTCAAAAGCGATGAGGCGGTTTAAATTGGGTGAAGGGGTTACGGGGAAGGTAGCCCAGTCAGGCGAAGCCATGTTCATTGAAGACTATCCCTCTTACCCTGAGGCCATTCCCTTAGCCATCGAGGAGGGATTGAAATCCCTTGCCGTCATTCCCTTAAAATCGAGAAACAAAATCTATGGAACCTTGAACATTGCCCAAAAGGAATTTTACCGATACACCCCGTTTGAGAAGAATCTTTATAATTCCATTGGTCAAATTATCAGTGGGGCCATGGAGAGGGCTTTCCTTTACACGGAGAATGTCAAGCGATTGAAAGAACAGACGGGCCTCTACTCCATCAGCCAAGAGATTGCCTCCCGATTGGAATTAAAAGTCATTCTTCAGAAAATCATGGAGAACGCGGTGATCCTCTTGGAGGCCGAAGCCGGGGACATCGCCCTATGGGATGACAAGAAACAAAACTACTCCATTGTCATTGTCCACGGACTACCAGAATCTTTAATTGGAAAAGAAATCACCCCCTCTATTCAAGGGGTCATAGGAGAGGTATTGAAGAGAAAGGTTCCGATCCTCTATGCGGATTATGAGCATCATGCCAATCGCTGGAAGGAGTTAGACTCCTATCATTTTAAGGAAGTCGTAGGCGTCCCTTTGATTGTCAGGGAAATGGTCATCGGTGCGATGGCGGTGGGGACGACCAATCCGGATAAGCATTTTCAACAAAACGAGATCGATCTTCTCTTCAACTTTGCCAACCAGGCAGCGATCGCAATTGGAAATGCAAAACTTTATGAAGAGTCTTTGAACAAGATTAGGCAATTGACGATCCTCCACGAGGTAGGAAAAACTCTCTCTTCTACCCTTGATCTGGATGACCTGTTGAAAAAAGGCTTGGAACTTCTCAAAGAACGATGGGGCTATGCCATCTGCTCCATCCTCCTTTTAGACAAGGAGCGAAATGAACTTTACATCCGACAGGTGATTGGGCGGGACCCTGAAGAGGTCAAGGGCATTCGATTCAAGGTGGGAGTGGAAGGGATTGTGGGTCAGGTAGCCAAAACCGGTGAACCCTATTATGCCCCTGAGGTATCAAAGGATCCCCATTATCTCAATCTTTCTCCAGAAGTCCAATCGGAGGCTGCCTTCCCTCTCAAAGTAAGGGATGAGGTGATTGGGGTATTAAATATCGAGACGGATGAACCGAGGGGCTTTGACCAAGAGGATTTGAAAGTCCTCTCCTCCTTTGCAAGTCAGATGAGCATTTCGATTGAGAATGCCCATCTCTTCTTCGATCTGAAGCAGGCCCTTCAAGAATTGAAACAGGCTCAGGATCAGATCATTCAGGCCGAAAAATTAAGGGCCATGGGCGAGATGGCCAGTGGAGTGGCACACGATTTCAATAATGTTCTGGCGGTCATTCTCGGGAATATTCAACTCCTCCTTCATCAATTAGACCACCTTCGTCCGGAAGAAATTCGTGAACGGTTGAGAACGATCGAACGCTCCGCTAAGGATGGGGCAGAGACCGTCCGAAGGATTCAAGATTTTACCGGGATGAGAAGGGATAAAGAATTTACCCTCCTTTCTCTTAATGACCTGATCAAGGAGGTGATTGTGGTCACCCAACCCAGATGGAAGGACCAACCCCAGCAGAGAGGAGTCCAAATAGAATGTACTTACCAATTAGGGGAGGTTCCTTTGATCATGGGAAACCCCTCCGAATTGAGGGAGGTTTTAACGAATATTATTTTTAATGCAGTCGATGCAATGCCCAGTGGGGGAAAGATTACCATTTCTACTCAACCCCAGACCGATGAGTGGGTGGAGATAAGGATTACGGATACAGGAATTGGAATGACCGATGAGGTTAAAAAAAGAATTTTTGACCCATTTTTCACGACCAAAGGGGTGACCAATTCTGGCCTTGGGATGAGCGTCTCATTTGGAATTGTCAAACGGCATGGGGGAGAAATCCTCATTGAAAGCGAGGTTGGGAAAGGGAGCACCTTTATCATTCATCTCCCCATTGGGTACGAAGAGGAAAAGAAAGAGAAAGAACCCAAGCCGATTAGCCGAGAGGCACCTTCTGCACGGATCTTGGTGATTGACGATGAAGATTCTGTGAGAGAGATTCTCGCAAGGATATTGAAGGCCAAAGGCCACGAGGTAGTGGTGGCCTCAAATGGTGAAGAGGGGATTGAGCGATTTAAAAGTGAGAAATTCGATCTGGTCTTTACTGACCTTGGAATGCCAAAGATTTCTGGATGGGAGGTGGGGAAAACCCTTAAGGGGTTAAATCCGAAGGTGCCCGTGGCGATGATTACCGGATGGGGAATGGAATTGAATCGGGAGAGGATGAGCGAGAATGGGATCGACCTGGTGGTCTGTAAACCCTTCGAGTTCGATCAAGTCCTCCAGTTGGTCTCCGAGGCTTTGGAATTGAAGGAAAGAATGTAAGGCACTTATTAAGCGAACAGTTTGGATCCCTTAGCATTAGCCGAGAAGGTTACAAAGATTGTCAGTTCTGGAGAGAAGCGGAAGTATTACCGCTTTAGACCCGCCCCCTATTATGGAGGAATTGCCACTGCGGACTGTGTGGGATGCTGTTTAAGGTGTCTTTTCTGCTGGTCCTGGCACATTGTCACCCAACCTGAAAACGTTGGAAGATTTTATTCTCCAGAGGAGGTTGCCCACAGCCTTCTCTCCATTGCAAAAAAGAAGGGGTTTTTTCAGATCCGGGTAAGTGGAAATGAACCCACGCTTCACCGGGCTCATCTCTTAAAACTCCTTCAACTGATTCCCAAAGAGTTCCAGTTCATCCTCGAAACCAATGGGATTTTAATTGGTCACGATCCATCGTATGCCCAAGATCTCTCAAGGTTTTCAAACCTCTTTGTGCGAGTGAGCCTGAAGGGAGCCTGTTCGGAGGATTTTACCCGACTGACAGGAGCAACCCCTGAGGGATTTTATCTGCAACTCAAAGCCCTGGAGAACCTTTTAAGGGAGAATGTAGACTGTTTCCCAGCGGTGATGGCTCACTTTTCTACGGAGGAAGAGCTCCAGAAATTGAGGCAGAGATTAAGAGAGATCAGACCTGATTTTTATGATTTCGAAGAGGAGGAGTTGATCCTTTATCCCTTCGTTCAAGAAAACCTGCAAAAAGCAGGCATTTCTATAATATACCAATCAACTAAGGAAGATTCCTAAGTGGGTGAATCTTTTCACATAATTAAAATATTTAATTGACATAAAATTTTTTGGTAATAAAATAATATTAGAAAATTAAATATTGATAGAAATGGATCAGGTTTATACCCCATATCAAAACAGTGGAAGTAAGTATTCTTGGCTTCGTTGCATAACCGTTTACCCACTGTCACTTTCTGATCCATAAAATATAATTTCAATTTTATCATCAGCAAGGGCCGTGGGTAAATTCTTCTCACGGCTTTTTTATCTTTTCTCAGAGAGTTAAATGAAGATTACGCCTGGTGCCTTTCCATAGAGGAGAAAGGGAGAGAAGGAAATTCTGAAGAAGCGTTTGGATGTCAAATGGACAACCCCAAGCGGAAAAAGAGAGAAAATTTTCTAAGGAATACGGAAGAATCAATACAAGAAGATATTTGAAAGCGCAGGATCGCCACTACTCTTTTGGGTTTTAAAGAACCGAGGCGGAGGGAAATTCAATCCAATGGAGGTAAAAATCTTTGTCGATTACATGCAGGAAACATCACAGATGTTTTTGGGATGATGGATATGAATCTGCAATATGGCTTTAGGAACCATTCTGTTGAACACAGCGAGGTTATAGCGATGAAGAAGTAATGAATTAGAGGTTTAAAGGAGGGTTTAACTCCTACCTTTAATATCGTTTCAGTCAACAAAACTTAAAGAGGAGGCAACCATGGAAAGAACAAAAGAAAATTATTACATAAGTTTATATGAGTTGGCTGCCACATTGAATTCGGCTCGTTCCCCCGACTCTATCCTTCGATCTATGGTGGAGGGGGTAGCCAAGGCAATGGGAGTAAAGGGCTGTTCCCTGATGCTCCTTTCACCTGATCGAAAGGTATTACTCCATACCGTTGCCTATGGACTCAGTGATTGGTACGTCAAGAAGGGTCCGGTTTCCACTGATAAAAGCATTTCAGAGGCGTTGGAAGGAAAGGCTGTAGGCATCTATGATGCGACTCAAGATAGTCGAATTCAGTATCGGGAGCAGGCCAAGAGAGAAGGGATCGCATCCATTCTTTCTGTCCCAATGACCCTCAGAGAAGAGATCATCGGAGTTATAAGAGTATATACTTCAGAGGCGTATCAATTTACGACAGATGACATTTACTTTGTTGGAGCCGTTGCCAACTTGGGTGCCATTGCGCTCGAAAATGCAAGACTTTACGAAGCGGTCAAAAAAGACTACGAGAATTTCAGGCAGGGTATGTTAGGATGGCGGGCCGCCTTGGGGCATGAATGGTTCCATCTCATGAAGAGTGAACCCTGTTAGGGATTCTAACCAACTTGGAATTAAATTCCGCTGGAATTCTTTAAAATAGAACCTGGGGGTCTACCTTCTAATGGGGACCTAATAGGGGAAAGGATTAATATTGAATCACCCGAAGAATTAAATTGGAAAGGAGGGACGTATGATAACAACCGAGACTTTAAAAAAATTTAGCTTTTTTAGTGGATTAAGCGATTCAGAATTAATTAAAATAAAAGAACTTTGCAAGGAACAGTCTTACATAGAGGATTCCGTTATTTTCACCCTGGGGGGTTTTGCTACAGACATATATCTTTTAAACCATGGTAAGGTTGATATTCAAATTGAATTTAAGATTTATGATTATGAAATACTATCAACGGTCTACACCGTGGGAGAAGGGGAGGTTTTTGGTTGGTCGGCTCTGGTTCCTCCTCATCGATTAACTGCATCAGCCCGATGCCATGGAAGGGCAGAGGTAATCAGGATCAATGGGAAAGAATTAATGGACCTCCTTGAGAAAGAAAAAGGGATGGGTTACGTGATCATGAAAAATCTGAGTGCAGTGATAAGTTCAAGGCTTGCTTCGACAACCATTGCCTTACGTCATGAGATTCAAAAAATTATCCAAAAGTAAATCCTTAGAGAAGATATTGGGTCTCATAAATTGGAGGCGACATGAAGGAACTTGTGAGAAAGATCGTTCAGGCTCTGGTGGACTTCCCAGAAAAAGTTGATATAAAAGAGATCGAGGGGGCTAAGGCCATCATTTTAGAAATAAAGGTATCCCAACAGGATGTGGGGAGACTATTAGGGAAGAAAGGGAGAAATATAACCGCGTTAAGAAACATTGTTTCAGCCGCCAGCAAAGGCGCAAAACACTTTGTGATAGAAGTGGTGGAAGAAAGACCTTATCGGTCAAAAGGACAAATTTATAAAGGAAAAATTAAGAAATTAATAGAGGGTCAGCGTTACGGGTTTATAGAGGATGAGGAGGGGAGGACCATCTTTTTTCATGGTTCGTCTTTGAAGAGGATGGGGATAGAATCGCTTTCTTTGAATCAGCCCGTAGAATTCGAAATTGAAGAGAATCCCAAAGGCATTAAAGCAGTGAACATTTTGCCAATCTCTATCAAAAACTCACAGGGTCAATAAACCCTACTTAAAGAAAGGCTACCAGCGCCAGAGGGCAATAATAAAGGTGATGAGAAAGACAAAGATGAGGTTCATGTAAGCCATAAAGTAGAAGACTTTTTCAGGAGGAGATTTTACAATTTTTCCAGGGGTGGATAATAATTCTCCCACAAGGGGCATCTCAAATATCTTTTCCTCTCCGTGGGGTGCAGTTTTAAGCATCTCAGTGAGATCCTGGCCTGCAGGATGTTTTCCCATGTGCCGGCCCTCTTTCCAAAATTTACTTTGGCTCCCATCATAAATTTTTCCTTGATAGGCAAAATAGGCAGGCCTTCCCTCTCTGCCATCAAAGTTTACCAGTTCTGTTAAAGTCAACCTTCCCTTGGTCTCAGGTTGAGCCATCGTCTTTTGCCTTTTGAGTTTAGGTCCAATAAAGAAGGTGACAATAAATGCGGTGGCCACCATTATAGCAAATAAAATTATTTTGATCCCCAGGAGAATCCCAAATCGGGTATGATAAAAAGCCTCCCAGGTCGGGATTCTCGAGATGGTCAAAAAAACTCCGGTGATGGAAAGAAGAATTATGCCAACCCATCCTAAGATTAACTCCCCCTTTGGGAGGCCTTTTGCTGCATAGGCCGGTTTTAAGAGGAGATGGACATAGAGAATGGTTCCAAACCAGGCGATGGCAGTGAGGAGGTGAAGGTAACCTATGATCAAGCGAACAATCCTTTGATGGGTCTTCAAAGGGCGATAAAGTCCTTGGGTTTTAAGACCATCCCTGAACTCCTCTCCTGTCTTTGTCAGTTTCCCTCCTGTAGGTTCTTCATGGCATCTGAGGCAGTCGAAATTTGTTTTTTCCGCATATTCAGGAGTTGCCTTGGGGTCGGTGATCAATAAAAAAGTGATTAAAAAAATGAAGATGAATATCAGTCCATATTTCCTTGTCTTCTGAGGCTTGAGAATGGTTTTCATCTCACCGAAAACCCTTTTCATTAGATCAATCCTTTTTTTAATCTCCAAAGGAAGTTCCTACTGAGCGAGCGACCTTAATTAAGGGATGATTGAGGGGAACTTTTCTTATCCCTCTGGCCACTTCCTTTAAAGGAACATAAGAGAGCATATCCCCTTTGACCGCGACCATATCTCCAAATCTTTTCTCTTCTACTAAATCCAGAGCCTTGGCCCCAAGTCTTGTCGCAAGGACTCGATCGAAAGGGGTGGGTGCTCCACCCCTTAATAGATGTCCCATCACGACTGTCCGGGTTTCAAGCCCTGTTTGCTTCTCAATCTGTTCACCTAACACAAAGCCTATTCCTCCAAGGCGAATGGGGTCTGAACTCTCTTTCACTATTCTCTGTATGACCTCCTGACCACCTTTAGGCCTTGCCCCTTCAGCAACGACCACAATACTAAATCGCTTTCCTTTCTTATTCCGCTCATGTACCTTTTCAGCGATGAGTTCGATGTCATAGGGGATTTCAGGAATAAGGATAAGATCTCCACCTCCTGCTACTCCTGAATGGAGGGCCAGCCATCCTGCTCGATGGCCCATGACCTCAATGATCATCACACGATGATGGGACTGAGCAGTCGTATGGATCCTATCAATTCCTTCGGTGGCAATGAATACTGCAGAATCAAATCCAAAAGTGATATCTGTTCCTCTCAGGTCATTATCGATCGTCTTTGGAACCCCGATAACAGGGATTCCATCTTTCAGAAGTTGGTAGGCGATTCCCAATGTTCCATCTCCACCAATACAGATAAGGGCTTCTACGCCAAGAGCATCTAAATTCTGAAGGGCTTTCTTAGAGAGATTCTTAAACCTTAACTTCCCTTTTACTTTAATCGGGTATCGGTAGGGATTAGCAATCTTTGAAGTTCCAAGGATGGTCCCACCAAGGGTTAGAATCCCTGAGACATCGTCGTAGTGAAGGGTTCGATATCGATTCTCCACCAGGCCATGATAGCCATCCTCAATTCCTATTACCTCCATATCGGCTTCTAGGATGGCCTTCTTTGTAATCGCCCTTATCACCGCATTAATGCCCGGGCAATCCCCACCTCCCGTAAGAATAGCGATTCTCTTTTTTCTTCCCATCGTTGATTTGCTTCTTAAATTTTTATTTTATCATGCTCTCGAAAGAAAAAATTCGATGGCCAATATATAGGGTTAATTATAGATTTAGGGAGGGGAAGAAGTCAATTTTAATTCTGAAAATCCCCCTTTATTTATCCCCTCTCATGCCACCCCTTTCTTCATTCCTGGGTAACATTTATTAATGAGGCCTCAGGATAAATTTTAAAATCCAAAATAAAGAATGGTGTTTATCCTTCTACCGTGTTGCCTGCTCAGGACCCTCCTTAGATGATGAGGCAGGAGGATAACCAGGTATTCCCCTCTTTCGTTGCCAAAGGGGAGAAACAGATCTCGGCGCAGGAACGGGTCTCGGGATGGGAATGGAGGGAACAAATTGTTGCTGGGGCAGGTCTTGTGGTTTTTGAACCATCGCTGGAGGCGTAATCTTTCCAACGGGTGCAGGAGTGGGAGCGGTGGCCGGAGTTGCCGGTACTGCCCCCAGGAGACTTGAAGGTTCAGGAGCGGGTTGAGTACTTGTTACCATAAGAACGGGTTTTGTCTCAGTTTTTACCTCCGTCCTTTTCTTTGGCGCTTTTGGATCATAAAGAAGGACTTCAAAACTGTCTCCATTATGTTCAAGCATGATGCGATCAGGAGATACTTTTGCCAGCCTATATCCTCCTATCTTCTCTCCAATTTTTAGGGTGATGGTTTCCCTTTCCCCTTTTCTAAGGGGCCTGCCTGGACTGGTGATGGAAGCAGCCTGATACTCTCCAGCGATCGTTATTCCATAGAGAACCACCTGAGGACGGGTTGAGGGGTTAGATTTTTGAACAGCAGGAACCGGAAACTCCTTTCTTTCAGGACTGAAGATATTCTTTTCGGAAATAAAAGTATAAGGATGGGTGGAGTTAGGGGTGGACTCTACGGGACCAGTCCATCCCGCTGTGTATGTCAACAGGGGCAGTTCTATGATGAATAAAAGTGACACCCAAAATGGACGGTATTGCCGGAACATTATTTCTCCCCCTCTTTCGATAAAATCATTTGGTAGGTCTTCATCAGATCAATCAACCCAGACCCATAGGTATGGTCTTCCCCGATTTTGCCAAGGTCTCGGGCAGATTCCTTAAGGGTGTATTCTATCTCAGACAGCCTGGATTGAGGGAAAGCGCTTTTCAAAAGAGCCAGTCCGCCTGATACATGGGCAGACGCAAAGGAAGTTCCTGTAACTGTGGTTTTGGAATTAGGGAAGATCCCGTTAAAGGTTAGGTCCGCGGTTTTAATCATTACACCCGGTGCGACCAGGGCGGGATAGATCCTGTCAGCACAGGCAGAAGGGCCCCGGCTGCTGAAATTTGCAATTTTCATAGATTGGTCAATGGCGCCAACGGAGAGGCTTTCCGCATAATTTGCAGGACTTAAGCTGGTTGAGGATTGAGGACCTTCATTTCCTCCAGCGACGACCACTGCTATCTGAGCTACCCTGAGAATCCGAATGTCCTCCTGAAATTCGGGATTGCACTGGTTGGTATACTGGTTGAAGCCCCAGGAGAAATTCACAACATCCGGCGAATCATCCGTTTCCGGATCCCCATCCGGATCGAGGAGCCACTGAAACCCAAGGTGACAGATTCCGATGGAGGTCTGACCAGCATTATTATATATTTTTACAGCAATCCATTTGGCCCCAGGAGCAACACCAATCGCTGTTCCTTCAACATAGCCTCCCACCATAATGGACATTGTCTGTGTGCCATGACCGTTCACATCTTGGGGCATATCATGCTCGCCATTCGGATCAAACCAGCTATTCTTTCCTCCACGCCATTTACCCCTGAGATCTGGATGATAAATATCCACACCCGTGTCCATGTTTGCAACCACCGTTCCTTTTCCAGTGACTCCCAATTTCCAAAGTTCTGGAGCGCGTATCAGGTCCAGGTTCCACTCCGGTTTGGCGGCTGATGGCATGATGTGATCGTCAGGAGGAGCGTCCCTGAAGGCCGGACTTTTACGGACCCTGCTCTTCATCCTTCTTGGACTTTGTCGGCTGGTCCCTCTGAACCGGTCTCTGAATCTTTGGATTTGATCCGGACGAATACTTAGGATTCCAGGCTGTCTTGAGACCTCCCGGATAACGCCTGGTTTCGCTTTGACCAGCATTCCGTTAATCGCCCAGAGTTCACGAACCTCCTTTACCCCTCTCTTTTCGAGGAAGACTTTCAGAGACAACTGAGATAGCCTGGCTTTCTCTCTGAGCGCCTTGATCAATTGCGAACGGAGAAACCGATGATCTTTTTCTTTAAAATGGGAGAGGTCAACTTTGTCAGCAAGCGTAATGAGGACCGGAACCTCCTGTTCGGTCCCGGTCGTTGAAAGGATGGATTCGAGTTCCGGAGATATTACGCCGGCATGCGTCAAAAGGCTGGTTTGAAAGCAGAGCCCAATGCTAAGAAAAAAGACGATGACAGGTATCCTTTCCATTGTTATCTTCTTGAGGCCATTGGTATCCGTCTGAGAGCGTCTTAAAGAAAAAATAGCAAAAATAGGGACACCTATTCCACAACGAGATTTTCCGCTCTAAACTCACCAATCACCACCGTTACTTTATTTCCAACTTTTACATACTTTCCGGGGTTTGCGAAAAGGATGAAGTAATTTCGATTTGCGATCGGTTTTAATGAGGTCTGGCGGAGAGGCCCAATCTTGGGAGAACTTGGAACCATGAACCGGGCTCCGCTTTCCTGGTCGATCAGATAAGGTTTTTCCTTCCGGTTGAAGAGATGAGACGCTTTATCGGGATCGAGAACCCGATAGCGGAAGTCGAGTATATAGCCATTGGCGGACTGCCGGATGTTCAACACGCGGATTCCCCATTTCTCTTCGATGCTGAGGCCCTGCTCATCTTTAGACTCCCTTTCACCAGGAATTTCTTTTTGGGTTTCGGTTTCTTCTCCAATGTAAGCGGCAGGCGGCTCCGCCTGGACTTCGGGTTTGGTTGTTGCACAGCCGCCTAATAGAAGAAGAGATAGAATGAGAAAAAACAAAGAAATAGTGATCGTATTCATTGCCTTTGACTCCCCCTCCCCCTCACCCTCTCGCCCGTGAGAGAGAGGGTGAAGAGGGAAGGGAGTCATATGAGAGTAAAGTGACTACAATACATTCACCCTGACCGTTGCGACATTGGAAGTGGCGCCTTCGTTGTCTTTCACGGTATAGGTGAACACATCCGTTCCTCTGAAGTTCTTCTTTGGCGTGAAAATCACTGTTCCGTTCGTTTGAACGACCACCGTTCCGCCCCTTGTAGGCGGGTTCACGATCACCACTGTGGCCGGGTTGATCGTGCCATCAATATCGGAGTCATTTGCGATCACGTTGATTGTCACAGGAGTGTTTCTCGCTGTGCTCGCATAGTCATCCACAGCAATCGGCGGATCATTCACAGAATTGATCGTGATGCTGACGGTCGCCACGTTGCTGTCAACTAAACCATCGTTCACCTTGAATGTAAAATTGTCCATTCCGGAGTAATTCGGTGCAGGTGTGTAAGTGACATAGGGCGGTGTTCCGGTCAACGTACCGTTCATCGGTGACATAACAATACTGTAAGTTAAGGAATGGTTTTCTGCATCTGTCGCTGTAAGGGTGATGTTGACCGCCCTATCTTCGTTTGTGGTAACCGTCTGATCGTTAGCTACAGGTGGAGTGTTGTTGATCACCGTGATCGTCACCGTGGCTATGTTGCTATCGGTCCCATTATTCGCTTTATAGGTGAAGCTATCTGTTCCAGAGAAATCGGTGTTGGGCGTATAAGTAAACGAGCCATTGGAATTTAAAGTGAGTGCGCCATTGACAGGGCCACTCACCCAAATAGCGACCAGTGTGCCAGGCCCCAAATCATTGCCGAGCACACCGGGAGCTGACACATTGAGTGTCGTGTTTGAACTGATACTATAGGCGTCATCATTTGCCTTCGGAGCTCCAATTGTACCACTCACCTCTAATTTGGCAAGCATGCCTCCGCCCGGTACACCCGCATTTGTCAGGTTAAGTCTGCGGTCAAAGATCGGATAGCTGCCAGGCGCTTGGGGTGTAACGATGGCATCCACAGTCTTTCCAGCGGACAGATTTATGGAATACTGTTGTTTCGGATATGGCAACAAATTCCCATCTTCTGCAATGATGTTGAGATACGAACCGAGAAGGGTCGGAACATAGGTCTGCAAACCTGCATTCAGAAATCGGACCAGCGTATTCTCCCCCACATTTCCTCCAGGGAGAGAAGTACCCGAATAAGGCTCGCCGTTGATCAAGAAATACCTTGGCCAGTAGTCAATCGTACTGGTAATCCCAGCAGGAGGAGGACTCCCGTAGGTGCCACCAGCTACGTGCCCATGAATCACAGGATCAATGGCGCTGAAAAGAAGAAGGACCTCATTGGCGTAAAGGGCCTTGGGATTGTTGTATGCCTGTCCAAGAGCAAAATCTTTCTTTACAACACCATAAAGGCCCATCTGTACCTGGACTGCCGGGTTGGTCCCGCTCTGGTAAAGATAGGTTCCTGGTTTTAGGTTAGTCCAGGTGTAGGTGGCTGTTCCTCCGTTTGGAGCAGCTTCGTGAGTAAATGACATTACCCTGCCATCCACGTAGGTAGGAGTTGGAGTGATGCTCTGCCCAGGAATCACAATGGAGACTGGAACGGGCAGGTTGTTTGTTAGATTGATTGTAAGCGTTGTATCTCCCGGTGGAACTTCCAATAGGGGGCCTGGTACAGTGACAGGACCATCGCTGAGACCAAATCCCCACATAGGAATATTGGCCCCGTCTATGGTCTTGGTGGTAGTTCCCGTAATTAGATTGTAAGTTATCGCTGAAGAAGTACCTACCAAGGCCATCAGGAAAACGAGTGCCAGAAGTACTTCTTTCCATATATTAATTAATTTTTGTTTCAGCATTTTATTTCCTCCTCTCTTTTACTTATAAAATAGAAGCGAATAGCACAAATTACTTCGAATGACACGAATGAGTTTCATTCCCGAGATTCGTTCAAAGTTGGTGGTTTTCATCATCCGTGGATGCTCCTCTGGGTGTCCATCATTCCATGAGCATCACGCTAGGATGTTCCACAACGGCCATGGTAAGCATCCCACCCGGGAAGATGTTGAAATTGACAATCTCGTTCTCGTTATGGGAGTGCCACATGAAGAAAAAGCCCGAATTTGGATTCAATCCTCCTTCGCCAGGAGGCAGAGATCCCGCAGCTCCAAGGAACGGGCTACCGCTGTACCAGGGGCCGAGAGTCAGGTTTTGAATCTGGGGTATCTCTACAGGAAAAGGTTTCCCGTGATCGGGGCAGTATTCATTCGTAACCGGGTCAAAACCGGGTGAAGAGGGATTGGGGGCATTGACGGAGATTCCATTGCATGTATGCTCATAGTCAGGGCCAGTTCCGTAGATGTCCCATCCCATTTTTTCTCCTGTCCAGACAAATATAGCGTCTATGGTTGACCCGGGAGAGGAGGTCACGGTAAATTCCATTCTCGAAAGGTCCGCTCCGGTACTCAGAACACCACTTGAAAGAAGCCTTCCATCCCTGGCGATGATCCGGACATGGTTGCCATGAGTATGGAAAGGATGCGAATCTCTTCCCCCTCCAACGATCCTCAAAAGAACCTTTTCTCCGGGATGGAACGCGGGCATGGAATTATAAGGCTGGGTTGGAAGCCAGGGCGCATAAGCCATGTGCATATTGTCCGGGGCGGTTCGGCCATTGATAAACCAGTAAACCGGCCAGAAGGTCGTTGTATCGATGGGGTCGCCAAATTGAACAGCGTCATGAATGAAAGGGTCCATCTCCGAAAGAAAGAAAAGGAATTCCCTCCGATACCTGGAATCATCATGATTATACGCCTTGTAGGTTGAAGGGTCCGCTTCGTTGTAACCATACGGACGCACAATGAGGACTCCGACCAGCCCCATCTCAATCTGGAGATCTGGATTGGTTCCGCTGTGGTAGGTAAACGTGCCTGGTTGTGAAGCCGTAAAGGAGTAACTGACAGAGCCTCCAGAGGGTGATGCTTCATTTGTAATGAGACCCGGGGTTCCGCCGGTTGCTACCACTCCTGTTTGTCCAGGGAATACGATCGAGACCGGTACGTTCAACTGGTTGGTGAGGTTTACCGTGACCGTATCGCCCTGGTTGACGATCAATGTCGGAGCCGGGTACTGGGCTCTGCCATTCCCGTTTGCAAAGCCCCATATCAATATGCTTTCTCCATCTCCTGTGCTGATGTAGTCGGCTTTTGCTGTAAGGTTGAAGGTCGGTCCGATAATTCCATCGATCTTCGCCTCGGCCGGAAGTGCTCCCAGTCTGAAAAAGACCATTGCCAATAAAAAGATTAAAAAAGTCGTTTTTATCAACGTCTTATTCATAGCTTTCCTCCTATCTTCCTCTCAGTATTCCCTCTCCCCAGGGGGGATAGGGTGAGCGGGTTCCTTTTAATTAATAACAATTTCGGTCATCATGCCGCCGCGCTCCTGGGCGTTGTTGCTCAGATGGCTGAGATTGGTGGTGTATAGGAAATACCTTCCAGGGAGAATTCCTGTTGTGTCAAGAATGACATCCGCTGTTTCACCACCTCCGAGTTCCAAAACATTGGTGTCGTAATACAGGTTGAGGCCGGTCGGACCACGTAACAGTTTTGCGTCCTTTCCCACCACCTTCATCGGTATTCCCAGAAGAGTCAGCGAGTAATAATCGAAGGAGAGATTGGATATACGGAGAAGTATTCTCTGTCCGCTCGTCGCCGTAATCAGTGAATGAATCTTCTGAGCCGGGTAACCCTCTTCATTTAATATATAGTTTGTATTGATGGTATCCGGATAGCCGCGGCCGTTGAGCATCCCATACCGGTCAAAAAGGCCGGCAAAATCGAGGGGCTGGACATTTCTTGAAGCGTCGTGGAAATTCGGATCAAAGGCATGAATCTGGATGGGATAAGCGAGGTCATAGCCGGTTGAACCGTCTCCATCATTGTAAGCAAATTTCGTGAATGTCTTACCGTTATATGCTTTTGGAGTCCCATCCTGTGAGGGAGTTACGTAGAGATTGCCCAGCATGCCCATCTGCATGTGCTCCGTGGCTTCCACGTGGCAGTGATACATGAAGGTGCCGGGTTCGACCACATTGTAGAAATAGGTAAGGCTGGCCCCCATGTTTATTCCGAAAGAGGCCATCGGCTCCCCATCGAAAAACGTAGAGGCATTTGGAAACCCATGCCAGTGAACGGAATGAGGATCGAAGAGGTCAGGCCGCATCATCATGCCTACGTTAGTCAACGTCAGATAAAATTTTTGACCCTCTTTTAGTGTGATGGTTGGAGCAGGAAAGTCGGCTTTTAGCATGGCCTCCATCATGACCCGATCAGCAGGGATGCCCGTTGCATCGACAAAACCGAAGATGTAGAGAGGATATCCATCCGCCATCATGGCAAACCCATCCCCTGCTGCGAGGTGTTTGCACACGACGTTGGGATCATAATCGGGATTGGGTCTGTTGCTAGGCCTCCCATTCGGGTTAAAAAGGAACGGGTCTGGTATCCCATCACCGTTTAAATCTCCCGGACACTGGATTTGGACCTGGGCCCAAGATGGAGCCACACTCACGAAGAGTAGAACCATTATTAAGAATGGAAGGGTCAGTTTCTTGATATTCATAGGATCACTCCTTTCATGAATTTTTATCCTGTCCCGTTGAGAATTCCAGCGGGACAGGATGAGGTTGCGTGTTTATGGCCGATATTCATCAGCGCCGATGTCTACAGTCGTGCCATAGGGCCGTTGCTGGTCATCGTAATCCCACTGAAGGTCGGGGAGCGTTCCGATAAGGTTTGTTCCCGCATTGACTGCCGGCGATCCAGCCTGAATATGGTAGTCGCCGTAAAGTTTCCACGAATTTGTTGTTTCATCGAAATAGGATAGTGTCAATGGTCCAAACCTCACCTTGATGAAGTTTCCGCCTTCATCAAAGGCAGGGACCGGTGTGATCCAGGTGCTAATGCCATCGGGCTCTACGATCGTTTGCCCCCTATCGCCGTTGAAGTACTGACGGATAAAATTCGGGTCTGCCGAGATGTTGTTCGAAGACGCAGGG
>FWPV01000845.1_pt1 | contig 91433 bp, 56 predicted proteins | sample 2228371 | NCBI WGS metagenome assembly FWPV01 (sample SAMEA103939776, study PRJEB20133) | metagenome
GAGGGAGGCTGGGACCGGGGAGGGGGAGGTAGGCCGGATGCTGGCGCGCGGCCCTGCGAGCCGTGCTCGCATTCGGCCCCTCCATAGGGAGGCCACCCCAGTAACCACTACCGGGCGGGAGCGAACTGCCGCCTTACCGGAGCGGCGCGGGACGAGCCCGTGCCCTACAGCAGCGGCGGCGAGAAGCGCCGCCCCTACCGGAAGACGCCCCTACCGGAAGACGCCCCTACCGGAAGCCACCACTGCCCGGAGCGGCCCCTACCGGAGGCAGCCCCGTCTCCCACACGCTCTTACCGCAGCCTCTCCACCGCGTCCGCGATCGCCGCGCAGAGGTACTCGTTGTCCTCGTCGCTCATCAGCGGGTGGGTCGGGGGGCAGAAGAGGCGGGCGCCGATCTCCTCGGCCTGCGGGCAGGACTGGCCCTCCGTATTGCGGCGCAGGAAGGAGTCCGTCTGGTACACCGGCGGGTTGGCTACGACCGTGTCCACGCCATACTCCTTGCGCAGCAGCATCATCAGCGCGTCGCGCTTCTCTCCGGCCCATTCGCGCGGCACCAGGATATTGTAGAGGTAGTAGACCGGCTCGAAGTCGCCGCCATCTACCGGTAGGGTCAGCTCCGGCACCGCGCGGAGCAGCTCGGTGCGCCGGCGGGCCAGGGCGACGCGGGGGGCAATCATCTCGTCGAGGCGGCGCAGCTGCACCAGGCCCACCGCCGCCTGGATCTTGGTGAGCTTGTAGTTGGAGCCCCAGCCGGCGTCGCCGGTGCCCTTCTTGCCACGGGCAATCTCCAGGTCCTCGGACTCGGCGATGCCCCACTGACGGATCGCCCGCAGGCGCAGCATCAGGTCGGGGTCGTCGGTAGTGATCATCCCCCCCTCGCCGAGGGTGGTCATCATCTTCATGGTGTGCAGGCTGAAGATGGTCATCCAGGCGCCGGTGCCGATCTTGCGGCCCTTGTACTTGCCGCCCAGGGCGCGAGCGGCGTCGCCGATGACCTTGGGGGGGCCGTACTTCGGGTGTGGATGTCGCTCGGCAATCTCCAGGTAGTCGTCAAGATAGCCGGAGAGTCCGTTCATGTGGGTGAAGAGGATCGCCCGCGTGTGCGGGGTCATCTTCGCCTCGACATCGGCGGGGTCGGCATTGAGAGTCTCGTCGCAGTCGCAGAGGACGAGTTTCGCGGAGGTGCCCAGGACGGCGTAGGGCGCGCCGCGGAAGTTGAGGGCAGGGACGATGACCTCGTCTTCGGGCTCCAGGTCGAGGGCCCGGCAGGCGATATCCAGACCGGTACCCGCCGAGGTGCAGGAGAGCGCGTACTGCGTGCCGATGTAGTCGGCAAAGGCACGCTCGAAGTCCACGATCTCCTCGCAGAAGAAGCCAAAGCCGACGGCGGGATCAAGCGACTCGCTGATCGCCTTGTTGACAGCCTCGATTTCTTCTTCGGTGTACCAGCCGCCCAGCATAGGTTCGGCGGGCCACTCCCGGGAGAGGCCGCCCCGGGCCAGGATGTCCTGTCGTTGTTGCCTGTTCATAATCGAGTCCTCCCGATGGTCGGAATTGATGAGCTATGAGTGATGATTGATGAACCGCGGAGGTCTAGAGAGAGCCTTCGTCAGGGCGGTCGGCTTCGGGGTTCGACATTCATCAATCACAGGTCATCACTTACGAGTTCCCCAGCAGTCCTTCTCCCCAGAAGCAGGGCTGGTAGCCCCGGTCGGTTACCCAGCGCAGGGCAGTCTCTACCTTCTGCTGCACGTCGGGCTGGAAGAAGGAGAGCTCCTGGCGGAAGTACTGTTCGTGGATGAGCAGTTCTAGCAGCTCGCCGGTGTGGGGGTCGGCCGCCCGTTGCTCGAGGACGGGCACGACCTGCTCGAGCGCCAGCGTATTGACCACCGTATCGCAGTCCACGAAGGTGAGGCCCTCGGTATGGTCGCGCCAGGCGTCGCGGTGACGGATACGGGCGGCGGGCGCAGGCTCCAGGTAGTACCTGGTGGTCACCGCCTCGGGGATGCCGCCGAAGATGCCGATGAGCACATCTACCCCACGCTCGACCAGCGCTCGGCAGGCGTCGCGCGGGGCCTCAGCCCAGTGCACGGTGGTTTCGCGGGTAGTGACCGCCTCGCCGGCGAAGCGGTAGATCTCGGCCATGACCAGCTCGAAGTCGCGGGCCAGTTGGTCGTAGGTAGCGTCCTTGTAGATGCGGTCGGGCTTGTCCTGCAGGGCGTGGAAGGACAGATGCAGCCAGGAGGAGTTGGCCTCGAACTGGTCACGCCATTTTGTGGGGAGCATGGTCAGGTTGAAGCGGCCGTCTACGGTCTGGTAGTAGATGTTTAGGTGGATTTTGGCGGCGAACTGCTCGTGCATGCGCCGCCAGAAGGCGAGGTACCAGTGGTCGAAAAGCGAGGGGTACTGGGCGGGATCAGCGCCCAGGTCAGCCAGCCACTCGATGTTGTCGTCCACGGAGAAGCGGTAGCGGGGCCGGGAGTGCAGGTCCACCAGCACGCGGGCGGTGAGAGTCTCGCCGGCTGCGCGGACGCGGAGCAGCGACTCCGGCAAGCGCAGGGGGACCTCGCAGCCGAAGCGGCCGTCGGGACTGACCGAGGCAGGCAGGCCGTTGACGGTAACCGGACCGGCGGGGGCCGTGCCCGAGACCGATACCACGAGCGCACCATGCTCGAGGCGTCCGTCGTGGCGATTGAGGAAGTCCCCATCGCGGGGGAAGTCCAGAGAGAGCGTAGCCATGGGTTGTCGGCTAAGCCTCCTTCTCCAGGTACTGTACCTCAAAGGGTACTCCGGGATGCTGCTTCGTCTCCGTCACCCGGTAGCCCTGCTTCTCATAGAAGCGGCGGAGATGGTCGAACTGCTTGACGATCGCCAGCCGGAGGGTCTGGGCCCCCGACTTGCGCAGGCGCTTTTCGGCCTGGGCCATCAGCGCCTTTCCGAGATGGCGGCCCCGGTGCTCCGGGAGCACCGCCAGACGTTCAATCCAGCCGTCGTCGGGATGCTGGCGGCCGCGCCGGTAGGTGACGGTGCCCACCGGCTGGTCGCCCAGCCAGGCGATCAGGACCTGGCCGCCTTCGGCCTGGCGCTGTCGTACTTTGTCGGCGGTCTGGAAGGCGGCGTAGTAGGGATGGTCCGCTTTGTTGAGGCCCAGTAGAGCCGCCTGAGGCCGAAAGGCGCGGCGGACCAGGCGAGCCACGAGGGCCGCATCGGTGGGACCGGCGAGGCTGAAGCGCAAGCGGATGCTCATAGGCAACTCACCGGGAGGAGGCCGGAGGAGGTTTCGCCGCGGGGGACCGGGAAGCCTTCCGGGGAGTAGGCGCGAGACGCGAGTGGCGAGTTCGGAGAGGGGCATGAGCGCGTGTCGGTTAGGCTTGCGCCCCTTAACCTGGCGTTCCCTGGATCGCGGTTTTCGGAGGAGACCCTATGCTAGGACGCACTTCAAAACCGACGCTTACGCCGGTTGGTCTGAACCGGGGGGAGACGCTGCGCTTTGTGCTGCGTGACGGTCGTCTCTGGGAGATGACGTTGCTGGAGACCTGGGCGGAGGTCACGGCGCGCGACTATGCTCGCTGCGGCAATCGGGATACCGGCCATGGTCGCGGCGACATCTCCGCGTACGCCTTCTCCGGCACGATTCGGGTGAATGGACGGGAGCAAGTTCTGCGCCGGGAGGTGGGAACGCAAGCGGCGTTCTACGAGCCGGCAGAGATAGACGGCGTGCATGTGTGGCTGGACGCGGTGGCGTGCGTCTTCACTGAAGCGGGGGGTTTCATGGTGGAGAAGGACTGGCGGGGAGGGCTGCTCTGTGCGCCGAACCATGCTGCCCGCTTGGTGGTGCACGAGGCGGACCTGCCGATATGTCCGGAGCCGCTGCAACCGTGGTATCCCAACACGGCGGGACGCTTGGACATTCGGGAGTGCTACCACGGGGAGGACTGCTGGATGGGCCCCTATGGGGGGATTGCCGCGCACTGCGGGCTGGACATCAACATGCCGGCGGGGACGGTGCTAACGGCCCCGCTGAGTCTCGATGACCACTACCTGGTGCACTCGACGGCGGCGGGGTTCAACAACAACCGCTGGCGAGGAATACGGCGCTGGCCGGACGGGTCGGAGTGGTGGCTGTCCACCGCCCACGTGATCGAGCTGCTAGTCCCGGAGCGCACGCCCCTGGCCGCGGGGCAACCGTATGCCACCGCGGCGGGGGTGTGGGTGGGCGACTTTGAGCACACGCACTTTGGCTTCCGGGTGCTGGAGCAAGGCGGGGACTATCTGCTGGATCCGTGGATTCTGTTCTGGGAGATCTTCCGGCAGGGGCAGGGAGGATAGAGCCTGTGGGCCGGATACTTTGCCTGCCTGCGGCAGGCTGTATTCGGATTTTCCGGGGAGGCCACCACGCCAACCACCGCCGGGCGGCAACAAGTTGCCGCCCCTACCGGAGGCAAGGCCACGGTTAGAGACTGCATTCCTCCTGCAAGTATAGCCTTTTCGGGTTTTCATAAAGCACCATGCGGGCCATGTCTTCGGCGGTTTCCACAGTAATCAAACCCTCGTCTATCAAGTCGCTGAGCGCCAGGGCCAGGCGATTGCGGGTCAGGGTAGACTTGCCGTAGACCCACTCCACACAGTAGCCGTCGGAGTAGAAGGCGTTCCACTTGTTCATGGGGAGCATCTCCAGCCGGTCGCGGAAGAACTCCGAGAGGGTGCTGGGGGTGAAGGCCTGCCACCAAGCGCCGGAGACCCAGAGGTTGGGGTAGTTGCGGGCCAGGACCGCTGCCTCATGGCTGATGGGGCGGGTGGCCAGGAAGAGGTCAAACTGGGTCTGCCGGTGCCTGGCGAAGAAGGGGGCGAGAGCGCGAAGCCACTCGGGACGGTAGACGCTGACCTGGGGGCCGCTTTCCTCCAGGGGCAGGGAGCCGCAGAACAACTGGACGACAATCCCCAGCTCTCCACAGACCTGGGCGGTACAATCCGCCGTAAAGGAGGCCAGGGCGTTCTGTTCTGCCGGCTCGGTGCGGACGTTGGCCAGGTGCTTGTGTAGGATGCCGTCGGCCCGGCCTTCCTCGACCGGGGTATAGGTCCAGGTGAGCGGCACCCAGACGTGCAGGGCCCGGATAGCATGAGCCTGGGCCAGGAACCTGAGGTTGTCCTCGATGGCGCGGGCCAGGGAGGCGGCCGAGTCGATGCGCCCGCCCATCCTGGAGAGGCATTCGGTGGCGCTGCGGCCCAGACCCGGACAGAAGAGATACTCGCCGTATTCGTAGAGGAAGTACCGGTCGGGCAAGCGGGCGGGGCTGTGGTAGGGAGCGGAGGCTTGCTTGACGCCGGCCTGGTCCAAGACGTGCGTCTCCCACTGGGGATCGCCTACCTTTTCGTCCACCGCATCGGCCAGCCATCCCCAGTTGCTCTCATCCAAGTACGGGTCGCGGAAACCGTACAGGTCCCGGGCGATATTCATGAAGCACCAGTGATTGACCGTATTGCGGCAGGGCGCCGACCAGCGCACGGCCTGAAGTACCCGATCGCGCGGTTCCATATCCTCGGTGGTGAAGATCTCGGGCGGGGCGCCCGCGCAGCGCAGGTCGGTGGCCAGCCAGTGGTAGGAGAGGATCTCCCAGAGATGGCGGGCCTGCCAGATGCCGCTGGTGCCCTGGTGGCTGTGCACGTCGAGGGCCGGGGTCTCCTGGACCAGACGGCTCAGATTGGGGTCGGGGTGAGACATGGGCGGATCTCCTTGTGAGTCAACGGAACGGCAGCTGAACGCAAGCGCAGATGCAGCTAGACGACGGCGCAACGGAGGCGGGGCAGCAGGGGCCGCCGACGCAGTCGGCCAGGGCTTGCTCTACCAGGCCTCGCCCAGCAGCGTGGCCAGGTTCCCACCCAGCAACGCTTCTTGCCCCTTCGGCCCCAGGTCTATTGAGCGGTAGACAGCCAGCTCTCGCTTGATCACTTCCACCGTGTTGTAGGGGAAGTCCAAGCCGTAGATGAGCGCCCGGCTGCCTACCATCGCCGCCAAGTGCTCGATGCGTTCCTGCCCCAGGTACCACAGGGGTATGGCTGGGTTGAGTACCGTGGTCATCCCGGCAAAGACTCGCACCGGTCCGCTGCCCAGATGATTGCCGATCACGGCCAGAGCCTGGTAGTAGAAGGGGACGCCGCCGAGGTGCTCGAGGATCACTCGGCCGTCGGGGACCTCCCAGGCCAGGTCGTCGAACTTGTTCATCTCCCAGTCGCGCAGGCGGGAGGCGTGGACGCCGGTGTGGAAGTCCAGGGGTAGTGCCCGCGCGGCGGCGGCGGCGTAGAACTCCCGAGCCCGGGGATCGTTGACGTCAAAGCGATCGAAGGCCGGGTGGAGCTTGACTCCGCGCAAGCCCATCTCACCCAGGCGGGGCAGCATCGCCAACGACTCGGGCAGTGTCGGGTTCAGACAGGCGAAGCCGACCAACTCCGGACGGTTCTCGATCTGCTCGGCGAGCCAGCGATTGGGGTCGGCAATGTCCGCTTTCCCCGCCTGCGCGGCGAAGGGCGCAAAACAGACGGCACGTTCAATGTCGCAGGCTTCCAGCAAGCGCAGCAAGTCCTCGACCCCGGCCCCAGGCGAGGCCTCCGGAGGCATGATATGCGCGTGGTTGGCGAAGATCCGCATGAGACAAACCTCCCGGTTCGGGCCCCGCGACAGGCGTATTCGCCGGGAGGGAGAGAGAGTCCTGCGTGAGGGAGGAAGACTCACCCCCCGGCCCCCTCTCTCAGAAGAGAGGGGGCGCAAGACGCGGCCACGGCAAAGCAGGGCGGAGAGCCGCGCTCCCACTGGAAGGGCCGCGGTTCATGACAAGGGGGGGGCAATGTGGTACAATGCGGGTGTCGTCAGCAGCCGCCTTGGGGCGGCTGATGCGTGTCTCAGGACGCTGTGATCATGCGTGTATTCGACAAAGACAGAGCGGTTGAAGCCGACCCCGCCTTCATCGAGCTGGTGCAGGAGTTGTCCGGCGAGGACGTCCGCAAGTGCTACCAGTGCGGCAAATGCACCGCCGGGTGCCCGGCCCTGGAGGAGATGGACCTGACCCCCTCGCAAGTCATGCGGGCGGCACAGACGGGGCTGCGGGATCTGGTGCTGGATAGTCGCACCATCTGGTGCTGCGCCGGGTGTGAGACCTGTGCGGCGCGTTGCCCCAAGGGCCTGGACCTGGCGCACGTGATGAAGGCGCTCACCAGCCTAGCCTATGCGGAGAACCGGACCAAGGCGGCGCCGGAGATTGCTGCCTTTCACCGGTCGTTTATGGATACAGTCGGCGTGCTGGGGCGCAACTATGAGCTGGGCATGATCGGGCTGCTCAAACTGCGTACCCGGAAGTTCCTGGACGATGTGGCGCTGGGGATGAAGCTGTTCGCCAAGGGCAAGATCAGCCTCTTCCCGGAGTACGTCAAGGGGAACGCGGAGGTGCGGAGGTTGATCAGAGAGGGGCTGGAACGGGACAGAGCCAAGTCCAGGGCCAGCACCGCCGAGGCGCCGATGCCGCCGGGGAGGGGAGGGGAGGCGCACTAGTGACCATCGCCTATTTTCCGGGCTGTTCGATGTCTTCCACGGGGCGGGAGTTTGGGGAATCCACCGAGGCGCTGTGTGAGGCGTTGGGGCTGGCGCTGGTGGAGATCCCGGACTGGAACTGCTGCGGCGCCACTTCGGCCGGGGTGCTCAGCCCGCACCTGAACGCCACGCTCAACTCGCGCAATCTCAAGCAGGCGGCGGCGCTGGCGGCGCCGATTTTGGCGCCGTGTGCGGCCTGCTACAACCGGCTGAAGACGGCGCAACTGGAGTTGCGCGAGGACCCGGCGCTCGCCGAGGAGTTGGGGGTGCCCGCCTCGGCGCTGGAGCTGCGGATCATGAACCTGCCGGAGATGCTGCTGGACTACCCCGGTCTGAAGCGCCTGGCGGAGATGGTTAAGGTGGATTTGTCCTACCTGCATCCGGGGGCGTACTACGGCTGTTTGATGCTGCGCCCGCCTAAGACGGTGCAGTTTGACGACCCGGAGCAGCCTACGAGCATGGAGCGGATCCTGCGGGCGGTGGGCCTGGAGCCGGTGGAGTGGTACGCGCGGACCGAGTGCTGCGGCGCTTCGCTGGCCAGCACCACGGCAAAGATGGTGGAGCACCGGGTGGGGAAGATCGTCGCCTGCGCCAAGCGCTGCGAGGCGAACTGTCTGGTGGCGGCCTGCCCCCTGTGCGTGCTGAACGTGGAGAGTCGACAGACCGATCCAGAGCCGCTACCGGTGTATTACCTGAGCGAGATTGTGGGCGCGGCGCTGGGAATAGAGCCGGCCAAACTGGGGACGCAGCGACATCTGCTGAGTCGGGCGCTGGTGGGAGCCAAGGGGCATTAAGGCGGGAGCGGCCTGGGGTCGAGGCGGCCGGGGAGGTAGCGATGGAGACACCGGAGCCGAACAACCTGGGGGGAGGAGTGGAGCCGACGGTACGCCGCAAGCGGCGGCATCGCAGCCACCGCTCGCGGGGATCGCGGGCGGTGCGCCGCTACTGGCCGCTGATCGCGGGCGGGGGGCTGGTCATTGTCCTGTTGACAGTGGTGAGTACCACCGACAGGCAAGGGCCGGTGAACCGCCGGACCGACACTTTCGGGGTTACCTTCGTCAACCGGTCTGCCCAGACGGTGCAGCGGATTGATGTGCAGATGTGGTGGCCCGACGACAGCGTCCAAATCCTCTACACCGTCAAAGACCTGGCGCCGCGCGAGGTGGACGTGCGCAAGATCTACGCCCCGCCGGGCCTACGACTGAAGTTGACGGTGCGTATGGCCGACGGGACGACGCGCCAGGCGGAGCGGAGTATTCCCGCGGGCACCATGGGGGTGCTGCGCGTGAACGTACACGATGAAGCGGAGCTCTCGTTGGAGTAAAGAGGACGGCCCAGGTCGGTCTGAGAGCGATTGAGGCGGATAGGTACAGGAAGCCCTATGCCAAGAACGGGTGTATTCGTTTGTCATTGCGGAACCAATATCGCTAAGTCGGTGGACGTTAAACGTGTCGCCGAGGAAGCCGCCAAGCTGCCCGGGGTCGTGTACTCCACTGACTATACCTATATGTGCTCGGGGCCGGGCCAGGACATGATTCAGGAGGCGATCCGGGAGCACAACCTCGACTCGGTGGTGGTGGCCTCTTGCAGCCCGCGGTTGCACGAGCCGACCTTCCAGCGCTGCGTGGAGGGGGCGGGGATCAACGCCTACCTGATGGAGATGGCCAACATCCGCGAGCAGGTGTCGTGGGTACACGAGAAGAGCGAGGAGACGACCGAGAAGGCGCTGGACCTGGTGCGCAGCGCGGTGGCCAAGGTGCAGCGGAACGTGCCGCTGTACCGCAAGGAGTTGCCGGTGACGCGGCGGGCACTGGTGATCGGCGGGGGGATTGCCGGGATTCAGGCGGCACTGGACATCGCCGAGGCGGGCATTGAGGTCGTGCTGGTGGAGAAGTCCCCTTCCATCGGCGGGCGGATGGCCCAGTTCGACAAGACCTTCCCGACGCTGGACTGCGCGGCGTGTATCCTCACGCCCAAGATGGTGGAGGTGGCCTCCAACCCCCATGTCCGCCTGCTGACCTGGGCGGAGGTGGAGAAGGTGGAGGGGTTTGTGGGCAACTTCCAGGTGACGGTGCGCAAGAAGGCGCGCTACGTGGACGTGGAGGCCTGCGTAGGCTGCGGCGAATGCTGGGCGAAGTGCCCGGTGAAGAACATTCCGGCGGAGTTCGACGCGGAACTGGGCCCGCGCACCGCGATCTATCGGCCCTTCCCGCAGGCGGTGCCCAACGTGCCGGTGATTGACCGGGAGCACTGCATTTACCTGACCAAAGGCCGCTGCGGAGCCTGCGCCAAGGCCTGCCCCAAGCAGTGCATCAACTACGAGGATCAGGATGAGCTGGAGACGATTGAGGTGGGGGCGATCGTGGTGGCGACCGGCTTTGAGGTGGAGCCGGGCAAGCTGTACGGTGAGTACGGCTATGGCGGGCACCCGGATCTGATCACCGGGATGCAGTTTGAGCGGATGGTCAACGTCTCCGGCCCGACCGGCGGGCATATCGTACGACCTTCGACCTGGGACGCGAGAAAGCAGGAGGGGGAGGAGCCGAAGTCGGTGGTGTTCATCCAGTGCTGCGGGTCGCGGGACGAGGAGAAGGGCGTGCCCTATTGCTCTAAGGTCTGCTGCATGTACACGGCCAAGCAGGCGCTGCTGCTCAAGGAGAAGCTGCCCAACGCACGGATCTACATCTTCTACATTGACATTCGCGCCGCGGGGAAGGGGTACGAGGAGTTCATCACGCGGGTGCAGGACGAATTCCAGGCCAACTACCTGCGCGGGCGGGTGTCGGAGATTGTGCCGGAGGACGATCATCTGCTGGTGCGGGGCGTGGATACGCTGCTGAGCCGGCAGGTGGAGATTCCGGCGGACCTGGTGATCATGGCGACGCCGCTGCTGGCGCGGCCCGACGTGCAGGACCTGGCGCGGAACCTGTCCATCCAGACGGACAAGCACGGCTGGATAACCGAGGCGCACCCCAAACTACGCCCGGCCGAGACGCTTACCGACGGGGTCTTCCTGGCAGGAGGGTGCATCTTTCCGCGGGACATTCCGGAGTCGGTGGCCTCAGGCGGGGCGGCCGCGGCCAAGGTAGTGGACCTGCTCAGCAAGGAGCACTTGCTCTCGGTGCCGACCGTGTCGGTGATTGACGAGAGCCTGTGCGCGGGGTGCCTGACCTGCGTGCGGGTCTGCCCCTTCAAGGCGATTGAGGAGGTGGAGGTGGAGGACCCGCGCACGCACGAGAAGCGGACCGTTGCGCGAGTGAATGAGGGGCTGTGCAAGGGCTGTGGCACCTGCGCGGTAGCCTGCCCCAGCGGATGCCCGAGCCTGAGGGGATTTACAGATGAGCAGGTGCTGGCGGAGGTGGATGCGCTGTGCGTCTGAACGCAGGGGCCGAAAGCGAGCACTGCGCCCAGCGCCGAGCGCAAGCATCCGGCCCGCGGCCGCTGAGGAACACTGACAATGGCGACTGAGACTGAGACAACCGCGGCACCGGCTGCGGCCTGGCGACCGCGCATCGTGGCGATTCTGTGCAACTGGTGCTCCTATGCAGGGGCGGACCTGGCCGGGTCGTCGCGGATTCACTACCCGGCGACGGTGCGCATCATCCGCGTGCCGTGCTCGGGGCGGATTGACCCGCTGTATGTGCTGCGGGCCTTTGAGCGCGGGGCGGATGCGGTGCTGGTGGCGGGCTGCCACATCGGCGACTGCCACTACGCCGAGGGCAACTACTACGCCCGGCGGCGGCTGACCATGCTCAAGGAGCTGCTCCACTTCGCCGGGGTGCCGGCGGAGCGCTTTCACTTCCGCTGGGTGTCAGCGGCGGAGGGGCCGGAGTTTGCGCACCTGATTGATGAGATCACGCAGAAGGTCACGCCGCTGGGGCCGTACAAGCCCGAGACGCGGGAGAAGTTTGAGCTTCCGCAAGAACTGCTGGCGCAGTTGGAGGCCCTGGACGAGGCAGCGGTGGCTTGTGAGCACCTGGCCGCCTCGGCCCCCAGTGGCACCGGCGTCTCACCGGCGCAGGGGGATCCTGAGGCCTAGGGTTCGCGCCAGAGCAGACGGGAGACACCGATGGCCATTCGAGGGCGTGGGATGAAGAAAGACCACTCCCGTATTCCTCCGGGGCCGTACTGCTACGTGGTTGCAGACGAAATTCCGCATCGCAGGGAAGACGGAACTGAGTACATCGAGACCTGTCTCTGTCCCTACTGGGACGAGGACCACGACCGGCCTGAGCAGTGCAATGGGTGGTGTCACTTCATTGAGAAGGGCGACTGGGAGCTTAGCTTCGGCTTGCTCTGGGACCAAGTCAAGGAGTGCGGAATCAACAACTACATGGAACCTTCCAACCCCCATCTTCTCGCCTTCGTCTACGGCCGCCCGGTCATCCTGCATGACGGGCAGCCGGTGTCGCAGGCCGCCTACTGCGACTACATCATCTGGAACGACTGGGAGGACCGGGTTAAGGAGTTTGCGGATAACGGCGTCCGGGTCTTCTATCTGCGGACGCATCCGGCGGAGGATCAGGTCTTCTGGGGCATTCCCGAGGAGCAGCGGCGCGATACGCATGGCCGAGCACGCCTGACGCTCCAGGAGCAGGTAGACCACATCCTCTCGGTGTGCCCGGAGGCGCTGTTTGTCCTGCGTCCGGCGGCCAATCCTCCGGCCAACTGGCTGGAGATGTACCCCGACGACGCGCAGACCGATGAGCGCGGCCTCAAGCGCCGGGACGCCACTTGGTGCTCGGAGCATTACCTGGCCGAGATGGTCGCCTACTTCCAGCGGCTGGTGCGCCACTGCGAGTCGCAACCCTGGGGGGAGCGCATCGTCGGTTACCTGGAGGCGACCTACGGCGAGGGCACGACCATGCTGACCATCCAGGGGGGCATGTTCGACGTGTCACCTGCCAGCCAGGCCGGCTTCCGCGCCTGGCTGCGGGAGCGCTACGGGACCGACTCCGCGCTGCAGGAGGCGTGGGGCGATTCTTCCCTTACGCTGGGGACGGTCAGCGTGCCCAGCGACGCCGCCTGGCGCGAGAAGCGAGCGACGGCGACGCCTACTTTCGGCGGGGTGGAACTCACCGCGGAGACGATGCCCACGAACGGGGGAGTCCCGCCCCAGGGGCTGTTCCACTGGATCGAGGCGGAACAGGCGCGGGCGGAGCACGACTACTGCCGTTTCCAGCGCGAGGCTTTTACCCGCAAGTACGCGACCATCGCACGCACTATCAAGGCCACCGCCGCTGAGTTCGGCCGCGAGCGGCTGGTGGGCTTTGATATGACCAAGCAGCCGCTGCTGGGCTGGCAGATACTGTCTTCCTTCGACGGGATAGGCGATGGGCAGTCCTTTGCCAACATTGCCTTGTTGTCCGGTTCGTATGACACCGGCGACTTGCTGGACAACCCCGATATTGACGTGATCTTCACGCCTGCCGACTACCATGCGCGGACGGTGGGCTTTGCCTATGAGGCGGAAGGGCTGTCCGATTCGCTGCTGCTGCGCGGCAAGACGATGATCATCGAGAACGACGCCCGCTGCTACGTGGGGCAGGGCATTGAGGATCAGGGGGCTTTCCGCGACGACCAGGAAGTGGAGGCCGGGCTGCTCCGCAACGCGGCCCTGACGCTGTCGCGAGGGATTCAGTCGTACTGGTGCAACGTGGGCAGCAGCTACTTCCACGCGCCGGGGATTCAGAGGACGATAGGGAAGCTGGTGCCGATGCTCGATCGGCTGAACGAGTACCCGCACGTGGAGACCCGCGACGCGATCGCGATGGTGATTGACGACGAGTCGCTGATGACGGAGGACTTCACTAGCGGTTATCAGACGCTGTCGGTGATCTGGCAGCGGATTCTGGGGCTGGCGCACTGCGGGGTGCCCTACCGGCTGTTCCTGTTCAGCGACCTGAAGAAGGACATCCCCGGTTACCACACCTGGCTGTTCCCGAATCTGTTCATCGTCAACGACGAACGGCTGGAGTTGCTGCGGGAAAAGGTGCTGCGGAACGGGAACCTGGCGATCTTTGGGCCGTCCACCGGGATCAGCGACGGGCGCCATCTGAGCGCCGAGGGCGCCACGCGCCTGCTGGGGGTGCCGTTTGAGATGCTGCCGCGCACCACGGTGCGGCACGTCATTGTGCAGCACAACGGGCACCCGATCAGCGCGGCGCTGCCGGCCAGTTTCACCTATGGCGATAGCCTGCCGTATGGCCCGACGCTGGTCCCGGGGGATCGGGCAGTGGAGAGCAATGCCGGCGTCCCGCTGGGCCATGCGACGCTGTGCTGGTTCATCCACCGGACGGGCCTGTTCCTGAAGGAGTTCGGCCAGGGCGCGGCGGGCAACGGCATCCCGGGCGCGCGAGGCGCGGACGACTATGCCGTGCTGTGGTCCTGCGCGATGCCGCTGCCCAGCAACCTGCTGCGCGAGGCCTGCCGCTACGCGGGCAGCCACATCTGGTGCGAGGAGGACGACGTCCTTTACGCCAGCGACTCGCTGGTGAGCCTGCACAGCGTGAAGGCGGGGAGCCGGACCGTGCAGCTGCCGCGGGCCTGCCGACTGCGGGACGCAGTGACGTGGGAGGTAGTGGGCGAGGGAATGACCGAGGTGACCGTAGACGTAGACCCGCCCATGACCAGGATCTGGGTGATGGAGTAGACGAGACGGGCAGCGAACTATGCCAAACGCAACCGAACAACTGAGAGAGTCCTGCCGCCGCCTGCTCTCCGAGGGGACGGTGAGCAAGGTCATCGGCTACCGCCAGGGGCGGGCGGCCTATCATGTGGAGCCGCACTTCGCGACCACGCCCGAGGACTGCGAGGCGCTGATCCTGACGCCCTTCTGCACGCAGAACCTGGTGCGCTACCTGCGGGGCCTCAAGCCCGAGGACGGTAAGGTGGCCGTGGTCGTCAAAGGCTGCGACGCCCGGGCCGTCAATGCGCTCATCGCCGAGCATCAACTCAGCCGGGAGCAGGTGCACCTGCTGGGCGCGCCGTGCGCGGGCTTGGTGGAGGTGGACAAGCTGGCGAAGAAGGTGCGCCTGGCCGACGTGCGCGGGGTGCGAGTGGAAGGAGAGCAGGTGGTTGTCGGCACCGAGGCCGGGGAGCAGCGCTTTCCGGCGGAGGAGTTGCTGGAGGACTGCTGCCTGGTCTGCCAGTATCCCAATCCGCTGGTCTGTGACGAGATGCTGGGGGAGGAAGTGACGGCACGTAATCCCGAGGGGGCTGACGCCGAACTGGCGCGGCTGGAGGCGATGTCGCCGGAGGAGCGCCAGGAGTACTTCCGGCGGGCGTTCGCCCGCTGCATCCGCTGCTATGCCTGCGTGCGGACCTGCCCGATGTGCTACTGCACCACCTGCTTCGCAGTGCAGAACAAGCCGCAGTGGCTGCCGCGCTCGGTGGGAACCGACGAGAATGAGATGTTCCAACTGGGGCGGGCTATGCACCTGGCGGGGCGGTGCGTGCAGTGCGGCGGCTGCGACCGGGTCTGCCCGGTGAACCTGCCCCTGCGCCTGCTGAACGCCAAGATGGCCCGGGAAGTGCAGGAGGCCTACGCGCATGTCTCCGGCCTGGACGCCGGGAAGCCGCCGCCCCTGGCCACCTTCGACAGCCAGGACCGGGACGCGGGGGAGGGGCACTGACGATGGTATCCTACCTACTCGCCAAGGGTGAACTGAGCAGTTGGCTCTCCCGAGTCCAGGCCAACCGCACCCTCTACGCCCCGGTGGCCGATGCCGACGGGGTCCTAGACTGGCGCGAGGTCTCCGACCCGGCGGAGATCGTGCTGCCGCCGGGGGTGCCGGACCTGCCGGTGAAGAAGCTCTTCTTCCCGACCTCCGAGACCCTGCTCCAGTATGGCTACCGCGGCGAGAAAGCCGCCGTCGCCGAGCGGCGACCGCCCTCGGAACCCTTTGCGGTATTCGGGGTGCGGCCCTGCGATGCGCTGGCGCAGCAGGTGGCCGACCTGGTCTTCCTGGAAGGCATTCCCGATCCGTACTACCAGACCCGGCGCGACGCGGGGACGATCGTCTCCGTCAACTGCACTGAGGCCCTCCCGGAGTGCTTCTGCGCCTCGCTTAACCAGGCCCTGACTGAGGCACCGGGCAGCGACATTCTCCTGACGCCGCTCAACGGCGACTATCTGGTGGAGGCGCTTACCCACAAGGGCGAGGAACTCCTGGCGGCGACGGCAGACGGGCTTGCCGAGGCCTCCGAGGCTGACCTGGCCCGGAAGGCGGAGGTCGCCTCGGCCACCGCCGAGGCGCAGACAAGGCGGATCGAGATGGAGGGCGTCACGGAGTTGGTGCGGGCGGCCTACCATGACGAGGAGTTCTGGAAGCAGCATGCCGCGGCTTGCGTCGGCTGCGGGGTATGCACCTTCCTCTGCCCGACCTGCACGTGCTTCGACGTGCGCGACGATGCCATCAGCGGGCGGGGCCTGCGCCTGCGCTGCTGGGACACCTGCCAATTCGCGGATTTCTCCAAGGAGGCCAGCGGACATGACGCCCGCGCGGAGCAGTGGCAGAAACAGCGCAACCGGATCTGCCACAAGTTCTGGTACTCCGTGGACCGCTGCGGGGTGCTCTCCTGCGTAGGCTGTGGGCGGTGCTTGCGCGGCTGCGCGGGACATTCGGACATTGCCGCCACGATTGAGGACCTGCGCAAGCAAGCCGTAGGGGGGGAGTGACAAGCACTCCTGAGCATGCTGCAGGGCGTGGCTACTGATGCCATGAGCAAGACCATAGCGAAGCTGGGCTTCTATGCGGGGCTGGTGGCCTTTGTGGCCACGATGGGCTTCAACGTGGCACAGAGCCTGCAGCTGGTGCGTGTCTTCACCTTCCCTCTAGATGCCATACTCATCTATGGCTTCTCGTTGTTGATTCCTGTCCCCTTCACGCTGGCAATGTTGGCGCTGCACTACTCGGTGTCGGAGGACAGGAGATTCTGGACGCACGCCGCCTTGCTCTTCACGGTGCCTTACGCAACGTATGTCTTGCTGAACTACGTGGTGCAGTTGGCGACGGTAATCCCGGCGACGCTGCAGGGCATGGCCGATCAGATCCGCCTACTTGACCAGACGCCCCACTCTCTCTTCTGGAACGTGGACGCGCTGGGTTACATCTCCATGGGCCTGGCTACCTTGTTTGCGGCGCCGGCCTTCACCCGTCACCGGCTGGGGCTCTGGACCCGAGGATTCTTCATAGCGCACGCGGCCATGACCCCGGTGATCAGCTTCGTGTACTTCTACCCGCGCTTCTCCGAGGCCCTGCTGATGATCGCAGCGCCGTGGATGGTCACGGGCGCGGGCGTAATGCTGCTGCTGGCGCTGTATCTGAGAGGCGAGCCGACTGTTTCAGAGCCTAACCCCTTGCCCCCTCTCCCGGCAGGAGGGAGGAGCAGACGAGGTCAACAAGGATAGGCCAAGGAAAGGGCGCTTCGGCGCCGGGAGAAGTTGATGAGTGATCCCACCCCCGACCAGCGCTGCCATCCCTGCGCGCTGAAAGACAATCCGTACTTGCCGCATCTGGCCACGCTGACCATGGTTCGCGAGGAGGGGCCCGGGCTGATGACCTTCGAGGCCCAGTTCCAGGACCCCGAGGTCGCCCAGACCTTCACTTACATGCCCGGCCAGTTCATCGAGGTCAGCGTGCTGGGCGTGGGCGAGGCGCCCTTCGGGATCGCTTCCGTCGCCGGGGCGGGGCGGCCGATCCGCTTCTCGGTGCAAAAGATGGGCGTGGTCACCACCGCCCTGCACGGCCTGTCGGCAGGCGATACCATCGGGATTCGCGGACCTTTCGGTAACGGCTTCCCCGTGCTGGAGCACAAGGGGCGGAACGTCCTGATCGTCGGTGGCGGAATCGGTCTGCCGCCGCTGCGGTCGGTGATCGAGTACCTGCGCGAGAACTGCCACGACTACGGCGAGATCTGCATCATCTACGGGGCGCGCAGCCCGCAGTTGCTCTGCTACAAGGACTGCCTGCTCGACTGGGGCAAGGACGAGGCTTTCGACCTGAAGCTAACGGTGGACCGGGGTGACGAGGACTGGGAGGGGCATGAGGGCTTTGTCCCCGCGTATCTGGAGGAACTGAACCCCTCGCCGGACAATGCGGTGGCCTACACGGTGGGGCCGCCGATCATGATCAAGTTCGTGCTGCAGGCCTTCGACAAGCTGGGTTGGCCGCGGGATCAGGTCTTCGCCAGCCTGGAGGCGAAGATGAAGTGCGGCTTCGGCAAGTGCGGGCGGTGCAACGTGGGGCCGAAGCTGGTGTGCCTGGATGGGCCAGTGTTCAGCGCGGAGGAACTGCAGGAGTTGCCGTGGATCTAGCCCCGGCGGTCCGGTGTGGTTACGTGACTGCCCCGGCTGCCGCGCGTCGCCCGCTCACTTGCCGTGTGACCAGCGCCTCACTCACACCAAGACCACATCCACCCAGAAGGGAGAGCCCATCTTGCTCACTGCTCAGGAGGTTAAGGAATACGCCAAAGCCTGCGGAGCCGACCTGGTGGGGATTGCCCCGATGGAGCGGTTTGAGGGCGCGCCAAAGCAGGGGGACCCGCGCTACATCAACCCGGACGCCAAGACGATGATCGTGCTGGGCTTTCGCATCCTGCGCGGGGCGCTGCGCGGGATTGAGGAGGGGACCTTCTTCGCTGCCTACTCGATCATGGGCTACGCGGGGATCAACTTCGTGCGGATGCCGATGGTCATCTGGGAGCTCTCCAATTTCCTGGAAGACGCCGGTTACGAGGCGACGCCGATTCCCAATAACTTCCCCTGGACGGCCAACAGCATCATGGGGGCGACGCCGGGGCAGGAGCGCCTGCCCAACCCGGCGTGGAGCGTTCCGGTGACGCCGGACCGGCCGGCACCGGACGTCTTCCTGCACCTGCGCATCGCCGCCTTCTGCGCCGGCCTGGGGGAGATCGGCTACAGCAAGATGTTCCTCTCTCCGGAGTTCGGCCCCCGGCAGCGGCTGGGGGCGATCATCACCGACGCGCCTCTGGAGCCGGATCCGCTCTACGACGGGCCGCCCCTGTGCGACCGATGCATGGCCTGCGTGCGCGAGTGCACCGGGCAGTGCATCCCCACCGACAAGACGGTCAAGGTGACGGTGGCGGGGCGCGACTTGGAGTGGGCTGACATTGACTACAGCCGCTGCAGCGTGTACTTCTGCGGGGCGAGCCGGGAGCACAATCCCTTCATGGTCTCGCCGGAAGATGAAGAGGGCTTCACTGCCCCGACCGGCGGGCAGTACAAGCTTCACCCCATGTACCAATACGGGCGGGCGCTGGAGGGCGCGTCGGGCTGCATTCGCGCCTGTATGATTCACCTCGAACAGCAGGGGAAGCTCAAGAACACCTTCGAGAAGCCATTCCGCCTGCGCAAGCCCTGGCGGTTACAGAGGGACTGGTGAGATGTCCCCGCTCAAGCTGGCGGTCGGTTACCAGTTGCCGGACGAGGACGAGCCGCCGTTTTCCGAGTTGGTGTCCGACTACCGCGAGCAGGTGGGCGAGGTGTACTTCGCGTGGCTGGATTCTCCCAGCGGGCGGTCACCGATGTCGGTGCATGAGGGGTGGGTGGACTGGCGCGCGCAGGGGAAGCTGGAGGCGGACCTGCGCGCCTGCCGCGATCTGGGCGTGCGACTGGATCTGCTGCTCAATGCTGCCTGCTACGGTGGTCAGGCCCTCTCGCAGGACCTGGTCAATCAGGTACTCTCGCTGCTGGACCACCTGCAGGAGACCGTGGGGTTGGACCTCATCACGACCGCCTCGTTGATGCTGGCGCGCATGGTCAAGCGCCACCTCCCAGACCTGGAAGTTCGTGCTTCGGTGAACATGCGGCTGGGAACGGTGCAGGCGCTCGAGCCGGTGGCGGACCTGTTTGACAGCTTCTACGTGCAGCGCGAGTACAACCGCCGGCTGGACCGGCTCGGGGAACTGCGGGAGTGGGCCGACCGCCACGGAAAAGGCTTGCACGCCCTGGTCAACAGCGGGTGCCTGAACTTCTGCGCCGGGCAGGTCTTCCACGACAACCTGGTGGCGCACGAGACGGAGATCAGCCGCACGCGCAACGTAGAGGGCTGGAATCCGCACCTGTGCTGGGATCACTACCGGCAGCGGGAACACTGGGTAACCTTCCTACGCGGCTCGTGGATTCGCCCGGAGGACCTGGACCACTACACGGACCTCATCGGCGTCGCCAAACTGGCTACCCGGCAGCACGCCAATCCGCGGCGGGTGGTCCATGCCTATGCGACGCGGCGGTATCTCGGCAACTTACCGGACCTGCTGGAGCCGGGGCACGGCACGTTGTTTGCGCCCTACGTGATTGACGCGTCGCACTTCCCGGCGGATTGGTTCGAGCGGACCACCACCTGCGGTCAGCGGTGCCAGGGGTGCAACTACTGCGCGCAGGTACTGGCGGAAGTGCTGGTGGCGCCGGAGTAGGGGAGGCGGAGGCCGCACCCCCTTGCCCCCCTCTCAGGAGAAGGGGGACCGGCCTGATCACAACAGGGGAGGCGGGAAGCCTGCGCTCCCGGGCGTGGTACAGGCCCGTGCCTTACAGTAGGGCGCGCGGGCCGCGGTAGGCTATCGCTATCCCCAACGCCAGGCTGAAGGCGGCCGGCACGGTCAGGAATCCCAGGCCGCTCAAAACGCAAAGCAGGTACAGGCCGGTCGGGGTACGGGTCAGCGGCAGGTAGGCGGCAAGCAGCACCACAGCTGTCAGGGCCAGAGGTAGCCGCAGGTTGACGCGGGTGGCAGTCGTGCCTTCCCCGCGCAACAGCGCCATCAGGAGCGGAAAGAGAGCAAAGGTCGCGCCGAGGCCCAGCATCTGCCCCAGGGCCAGGCGCACCAGGTTGTCGGAGAATTGCCGCCCCAGCCACGCCGCGACTACGTCCGTCGCGTTGAGCAGGGCCGCAAGCGCCACCAGCCCCAGCGGGAGCCTGCCCGGCAGGCCCGCCTGCCGCCAGCTCCGCGTAAGCGCCAACGCGAGCAGGCCGATGGCCACCGCGGAATACAGGCCGCAGCAGCGAGCGCAGAAGGGCGCAGGTCCCCACGGTGTTTCCAGGCACCGGGCGGGGACCTGGTGACAGGTTATACTCCCCAGCCACTGCAGCCACGTCCACATGGCAGTGATCTCCTGAGGGATAGACCCCGGACTTCAGACCTCAGACCTTGGACTCGGAGCCGGCGGTACCGCGGAGGTGGCGCAGCGGCGGCACAGAGGGTGGCTCTCTGCCAGGTAGTGCCTGCTCCGGAGTATGGATGCGGATTCCTCGAAAGCCCCTTCGCCGCACCCTCGGCCTTTCCTCTTACCGGGTCATCCGCGGGCAGGTCTGCAGTCCGCTCCGGAGAACCATGCCGTGGAGGTTGGTCACGCGACCTCACTCTCGCTGTGGAGGTATCTGGACCCATGCGCACTCTCTGCCGCCATCTCACGCCGGTGCTGGTGACCTGGCTTGGCGTCACTGCTCTGCTCGCCGCGCCCGCGCCCACCTGGCTGATTGCCACCGACTTCCCCGACCTGCAGGTGGCGATAGATCAGCTCAAGACAAGGGGCGGGACGCTGTATCTCCCGGCGGGGTACTACACCGTGACCAAGACCCTGGATCTGACCGGGGTAGGACACACGGGGAAGATCAGGATGGTGGGGGATGGGCTGTCGTCCACCCTCGTGGGCGATACCCAGGGGCAGCCGATTGTGGATATGACGCAGACCGGAACGGTGGTGCTGGAGAACCTGCGCTTTTCCAGCAAGTCGGCGAACATTGGGGTCCTGCACGCCCGCAGCGGAGGTGGCTCGGCGGGGATCTGCCAGTATTCGTATGTGTGGTTTGACGGCGAGTACTCCCTGGCCTGCGTCTACAACTGCGGCAGCGAGGTGAACCGGCACTTCAACTGCTTCTTCGCCAACCGCGCGCCGAACGGCCACGCGTACATCTTCACCGGCAAGAACTACTGGGGCGTGAAGAGTCCCTACAAGCAGATGGACGAGAGCGCCTGCAACACCGACCTAGCTTTCTACGGGTGCTTCTGGGGAGTCTACGGAGGGGGCGGAGAAGAGGTGAACCTGTATCTGGCGGGGCCGGTGACGACGGATGTGTATGTCAGTGGTGGAGACATGTCCAGCAAGAACGGCGGGCGGGCGGCGGTGCTGATGGACGGACGGGGGACGCACCTGCTGAGCATCCGCCTCCACGGGCTGCGCTTTGAGACGCAGGGCGCCAAGCACTGCATCGAGGCGGTGGACGGGTACATGCCGGATGTGCAGATCACCGGCAACATGCTGCTCAGCGCGGAGGAGACCATTTACGCCCACGGCAGCGGGGCCAAGGAGAACTGGACGATCCGGGACAACATGAGCGAATCGTGGAAGGAGGAGGACTGGGGGAAGAACGGGCGGGCGCAGATGCGGTTCTCGTTCCTGCGCAGCAGCCGGGTTGAGGCGCTCAGCGGGCGGCTGGAGCGGGAAGTGGAGACGGCGGAGGGAGTGACCGAGTCAGCCGGCACCGGCCAGCGTAAGGACAAGCGCCGCTTTGCGCAAATGTCGGTGATCGTGGACAACGAATCCACGGGGAATGAGTTCACCGTACGGCGGAGCGAGGATATCCGATTACCGGCGGCGACGAAGGCGACCAAGGTAGTCGCGATCAACGAAGACGGCTATCGGCGGGAGTACTTCTCCGGCGGCGGCGTGGGGACTCCGGTCCTGCTGAACCTGCAGCCGTGCGATAGTAAGGCCATCGCCAACCCGAAGGCGGGCGACGTGGTGCTCGACTCTGGGGCCAACACGCCGGACGGCAAGCCGACCCTGGCGGTGTTCGACGGCAAGGAGTGGAGGTACGTGGCGGTGAGGTGAGCGGTTTGCCCCCTACTCCGTCAGCTTCTCCGGCAGCGTTTCCCCCGGCGCAGCTTTGACCAGCACCAGCCGGTCCAGGCAGAACATATCCGGGTCCAGCACGCTCCCGTAAGGGTAGTTCGGCCCCCGCAGGCGGATATGCCAGTAGGCCTTCCACTCCTGCCCCGGATGCGCCGCGTCGTAGAGCCCCGACAGGTCCGTCTGCTTCAGCCAGGCCTTGCTGGCAAAGGTGCGCAGGTACGGGCCCATCTGGAAGGCGGGCAGCGTATACCAGTGGTAGCCCGGCCCGGGGACCTCGGCGTCATAGAACAGCTTGCCGGGGAAGGCTTGGGCGAGTTTGCCGGTACGTGGCGGCAGACCCGCCGGGGAGACCACCTTCCAGTTGTAGCCATCCCAGACCCCCAGCTCGAAGGGCATCCGCCCGCGCTCCACGAAGAAGGGCATATCGGTATAGACCACAGTGGTCATCCCCATCGCGGCCTGCGGATCGCGGGCCACGCCGCCGAGGGTGTTCTGCAGCAGTTGCAGCCAGGTCAGGTCCACCACCCGTTCGCGAGGGAGCGCCTGCAGTTCCGGCGGCAGGGGCGGTGCCATCTCCTCTCCGGAGCAGAGCACTTCCACGTACTCCTTGGCCTGGTCGCGTAAGGACATGACGCGGGTCTGGTAGTAGTTGACCAGCTCCGAGACCTTCCAGTGCTGCAGCAGCCCCAGGTACCAGCGGAAGTTGGTGACCTGGTCCAGGTTACGCAGCAGCCGGGTTTTGACCACGGAAAGGGTGTAGGGGTAGTCCGCGGCTCGGTTCCCGCGGGCCAGGTAGTCGCTCCAGATCTGGTGGCGGAACTGCAGCGTGGTCATGTCCAGGTTGATGCGCTCGTTCCGCACCCGCGCGGCCACGGCCGGGTCTTCGGCCACCAGCCGCTCCGCCCAGTCCATCAGCTCTTGCGCCTTGCTGATGTAGTCCCAGTCCACCATCTGCAGCGGGTACCGATCCAGCCGCCGGCGGGTCAGGTCCTGCAAGCGCAGCAGGGCCGGGGCCGCCGGGCCGTAGTAGCCCTCGCAAAAGTCCCGACGCAAGGCCTCCACGTCTTGGCCGGGGTCCTGCAGCAGGTGCGCGGCGATCCAGGTGTCCATCTCCTGGAACTGGGGGATCACCGGCGGGCCGTTCTGTTCCACCTCCATGAACATGCCCGTGAAGCTGCCGAAGGCCAGGGCGTCTTTGAACGTGCGGTCCATGGCCCAGGTCAGCGGCTTGAAGTTGTCACAGCAGAAGGCCGAGCCGCAGTGATAGTCCCAGGCCCACAGGCGCTTGGCGACTTTGGCCCAGGCCTCCACCCGCGCGCGTTCCCTGGGGGTCATGGTCACGCGCGGATTGATGCGGTTGACACTGCTGAAGGCTCCCCCGCAGATCTGCACGATCACGTTGTCCCGCGCCGTGAGGTTCTGCGGCGGGTCGGAAGTCCAGTTGTACGAGAGCGTGAGGAACTTCATCTGCGGGTACTGTTTGCTGACAATATCCGCGACTTTATTGACGAACTGCAGCACCAGCCCGGCTTCACAGGTGGCGCCGCCGTCCGAGGTAACATCGGGCGGTGCGCCGTATTGCGTGGCCAGCTTGCGGCAGTTCTCGCACTCGCACATGATCCGCGCTCCGTCGTTGGGGGTGATGGAGACATAGTAGGTGTCGGGGTACTTCTTGATGTGCTCGGTGGCGTTCTCGGCAAAGACCGCGGGCAGGTCGGGGTTGCTCAGACACAGTTGCCCCAGGCCGTTGGGGTCGCTCTGCTTGTAGCGCTTGCCGTGGTAGAGGGCAAAGTACTCCGGGTGGGTGACGAAGTACTTGTCATCCGGGAGGAACACATTGAAGGAGTGATTGGTGGGCCAGGCGGCGTAGAGCTCCCCGCCCACCTCGGGGGCGTTGGGTACCGCTTTGCCCTCAGGGGTGAGGTAGGAGATGCCGACGTTGAGGCGGTTGCGGGCCAGCCAGAAGCAGGCGTCCTTCTGCCCCAGGAGACGCACGCCCGGCGTCGGGGCTCTGTCAACCGCCTCCTTGGTCACGGCCCAGTAGGAGCCGGGCTGCAGCTTGGTTTCGGTGGGTACGTACCCCGTGTTCCCGTGCAGGAAGTTGTTGTGGCGGTACTCGAAGTAAGGGGACCAGCGGCGGTTCAGTTCGGGTACTCCCAGCGTACTCAGGGAGGGTACCTTCTCCACCGCCGGAGTGTACCAGCGGACACCGCAGTACTTCTCCAGCAGCTCATAGACCGCGTAGAGCGTTCCGCGCGGCCGGCCGCCGGCGAGGATAAGGCTTCCCTGCACCGTCTTGAGCACGGACTCCTCCGGCCCCAGGCGCATGGGTTCGATGCCGTGGGCGCGGGCGAAGCGGGTGACGCCTACCCAGAGCGCGGGCTGGTCCGGCCCGACAGCGGCAGCCTCCACCACCGAGAAGTCGGCGCTGGTGATCTTGCCCAGGTAGTCCTTGAGTTCCTGAGCGGCGGTCTTCTCCGCAGGCGAGGCGATGGCCGAGTCCAGCGCAATCGGCAAGAGCGCCTTCCCCTCGCGGGCGAGGGTCAGGGCCGGTTGGGCCGCGGCGAAAGGAAGCGGCCCGCCCATCAGCAGCACGAAGAAGCAGAGGTGCAGTCTCACTTGTCCCATTCCTCCCGTGCGACGTCGGTGGCCAGCCTGATTCTGTCCAGCCAGGTGTCGGGCGTCGGCGGGGAGCCGGTAGAGAAGAGGAACCGCCCCCACCTCTTCCCCACCTCGACGATCCTCCTCACCTGAGCTCGGAGGATTTCCTCCGGCGCGTGGGCCAGGACTTCCTCGGAGGCCAGATTGCCCATCAGCACCGCCTGGGGCCGCTGTACCTGGGCGGCGAGGGCAGCGAGGTCATTGCCGTAGCCCTTGCGGCCCTCCTCGAAGAGCAGCACGTCCGCGCCCATGGCCGCCACCAGGTCGGCGCGGTCCTCCGCGTTGCCCATGAAGCAGTGGATCACCACCAGCCCGACCCGGTGCGCTTCGGCGACCAGGTCCTGGCCGTGGGGGAGGACCACGTCGCGGTAGTGAGAGCGGCTGAGCAGCTCCGCGCCGCTGTAGTAGTCCTGCATCCACAGGCCGCGTATGCCGACCTGGGCCATGGCCCGGAAGTACTCCCGCTGGTCCTGCACTACCGCCTGCGCATACCGGTGCAGGAACTCGCCGCCCCCGGCCAACTCCAGCATGGTCTGCTCAAAGCCCTTGACGAAGGAAAGCGGGAAGGGGACGCTGGTGTAGGAGTACAGGAAGTAGTCGCGGCCCAGATCGGCTACCGTCTCGCGCGCCAGGTCCCACCAGCCCTCGGCGATCTGCTGCTCGGCAGGGACGACGTGCCGGGCCTCCAGGTACTCCTCGTCGCTCAGCAGCGGCCGGGGCTCCGAGTGCTCTTCCGGAGAACGCGGCTGCCAGGGCGGGAAGAGCTCGCGCTTCTCGCCGGTGGCGTGGTTGAGCACGAAGGAGCGGTCACCCTCCTGGAGGTACTCTTCCTGCTTGCGCTCCCGGCGGGGCCTGGTCCATAGCGCGGACCACCAGTCGCAGCCGACCTGCTCCAGATAGCGGCGGGCGGGCGGATTGAGGCGGGAGGGCTCACCCTCCTCGATCAGCCACCAGGGGAGGCCCTGCGCGGCGCAGAAGGTGTCGCGGAAGGGGATCTCCGGGTAGGCGACGCCGGCAGCCAGCGGGGCGGGTTGGCCGGCGAGGGCGGACAGTATGCGGGTAAGTGGAGTCATGGCGGTTGTTGCCCTCTCTACAGCGCGACGTGGAAGCCGCGCCCTACAGGAGGCGTTTGAGTACCTTGCCAGCTGCGTTGCGGGGGAGCTCGTCGCGGAATTCGACTACCTGCGGGCGCTTGTAGGCGGGCAGAACCTCGGCGCAGTGGCGTTTGATATCCAGTTCGGCCAGCTCCGCGCCGGGCTGGCAAACGACGACGGCTTTGACCAGTTCCCCCAGCGCGGCGCGGGCGCCGGTGGCCGGGATGCCGATGACCGCGGCCTCCCGCACGCCGGGATGCCGCAGCAGCACTGCCTCCACCTCCAGCGCGTAGACGTTCTGCCCCGCGACGATGATCATTTCCTTCTTGCGGCCCTGCACGTAGAAGTAGCCCTGCTCGTCGCGGCGGGCCAGATCGCCGGTGTGGAACCAGCCGTCACGGATGGATTCCTCCAGGCGTCCCGGCTGCCGCCAGTAGCCGGGGATGACGTTGTCGCGACGGAAAAGCAATTCGCCGACCTCGCCCGGGGGGACGTCCTGCCCGTTCTCATCCACGATCCGGGCGTAGACCTCAGGGAGCAGCTTGCCGATGGAATCCGCGCGGGTGGCGGCGTCCGCGCTGGGCAGGACGTGAGTGATGGACGTGGTCTCGGTCAGGCCGAAGAAGTTGTGCAGGGCGACGTGGGGGAAGCGCTCGCGGAGGAGCGCGATGGTCCCGGCGGGCATAGGCGAGCCGGAGTAGGCAATCAGCCGCAGGGAGGACAAGTCGGTGCGGTGCACCGCGGGATCGTGCATGAGCAGGTTAAAGAGCGTGGGGACGCCGATGAAAGTGGTGCAATGCCAACGGTCAATCAGGGCGCACAGCTCTGCCGGTTGTGGCACAGGGGCCATCACCAGCGGACTGGCGAGATAGGCGCAGGAGGCGAGCAGGCTATAGGCTGCGGTCGGCGCGAAGCAGGGAATGGCCAGGAGGTGAACGTCTTCGTGACGGAAGGAGTGGGCCAGGATCGCGTTGTGGACGTTGAAGAGCAGGTCCTGATGGCGCATCATTGCGCCCTTAGGCAGACCGGTGGTGCCGGAGGTGTAGAGGAGAACCGCGAGGTCAGGGCCGCTTATCGGCGCCGGGCTTGGGAAGGGGACGCCACAGCATGTCTGCAGACAGACCGGTGCGGCGCCCTGCTCCCCGATGGGGATCTGGTGGGGAGCGACCTCCAAAGTCTGCAGAGCGGGGAGTACTCGCTCGCGCAGTGCCTCGTGCAGGAAGACTGCCTTCGGCTCCGCGTCGGAGAAGATGAAGGCCAACTCCTCGGGTCCGAGGCGGTAGTTGACCGGCACTACCACGGCACCCAGGCGTAGCGTGGCCCAGTAGGCGAAGAGGAAGGCAGCGCAGTTAGGCAGGGCGAGCGCCACCCGGTCGCCCGGGCGCACACCCGCTTCCTTGCTCAAGTACGCGGCGAGGGGGGCGATGATTTCGTCCGCCTCAGCAAAGGTGTAGGCCCGGTCGCCGTCGACGACCGCCGGAGCGGCAGGTTGCTGCCGGACGGCATTGTCCCAGAAGGCGGCAAGATGAGGTAAGCGCATACTCCTCCGGAGGGGCGGCTTTCGGGCAGCACTCCTCGGGACAGCCGCCCCTACCTGATCGTTCCGGCGGTTAGGCCTTTGACCACATGCCGCTGGAAGAGGAAGTAGAGCAGCAGCACCGGGACCATGGCCATGACTACCCCGGCCATGACTACCGCCCAGTCGGTGGAGTGTTCGCCGCGGAAGGTCAAGAGCCCTACCGTCAGGGTCATATGCGCCTTCTGGCGTAGGAAGACCATCGCCAGCGGCAGCTCGTTCCACACCCAGGAGGCCTGGAAGATGGCCACCGTCGCCAGCGCGGGACGGGCGACGGGGATGAGAATGTGCCAGAGGATGCGCAGATGGCCGGCGCCATCCAGTCGTGCGGCCTCCAGCAGCTCCGTGGGCATGGCCTGGAAGTATGCTCGCAGCAGCAGCACCGACAGGGGCAGGCAGAAGGCCACGTACGGCCCCAGAACGGCCAGGTATTCCTGCAGGTGGAGCGCGTGGTTGATCTGGTAGAGCGGGATCAGGGCAGCATGCACCGGCACCAGCAATCCGCCGAGGATGAGGCCCAGGAGCAGGCCCTCGCCGCGCAAGCGCAGGCGACCTAGCGCATAGGCCGCCGGCAGGCTCAGCGCCAGCATAAGCAGCACCGCCACCGCGGTCAGCCCGATGCTGTTGAGGAAGTACAGCCCGATGCCGCCGTGCAGGGCCGCGGCGAAATTGCCCCAGGCCCACTGCTGGGGCAGCGCCCAGGGGGAGAGCAGCAGCTCATTCTGGGGCTTCAGCGAACTGAGCAACGACCAGAGAATAGGCGAGGAGAAGATCACCCCCGCCAGAGCTAGCAGTCCATCGCGCAGACTGTTCCCTGCTTTCCGCGGTAGCCGGTCCCACAGCCCTCCCAAGAGCGCACACAGCGGCCACAGGAGCAAGAGCCCCGCCGCGCAGCCCCCCAGGGTCAGCAGCGTCTCGCCCAGCCACCTGGCGGGCCGTAGTAGCGCCCATCCGCCAGCCAGCCCCAGGACCGCCAGCGCCAGCCCCCAGCCCAGCCCGGCCCGGAAGTTGAGGGCTCGCCCCTGCTCGCCCCCGGCCCGCGAGGCGCGCTGGTAGGCGACCGTTAGCCCCAGCGTTACGACCAGCATCACCACGGCGAGGGCTGCGGCGTAGCCCATGCGGTCGTTGGTGAAGGCGGAGCGGTACATATAGGTCGCCAGCACGTCCGAGGCATAGCCCGGCCCGCCGCCGGTCATCACCTGCACCAGGTCGAAGATCTTCACCGAACCGGCGGTGATGAGCAAGGCGTCCACCAGCAGCAGCCGTCGCAGGGAAGGGAGCGTAATGTGTAGGAAGATGCTCCAGCGTCCCGCCCCGTCCAGGCGCGCCGCCTCGTACAGCTCCTCGGGAATCGCCTGCAGTCCCGCCAGCAGGATCATCATGTGGAAGCCCACGAACCGCCAGCAGGAGACGGCGATGATGGCGAAGATCGCCGGGGTTTCCTCGCCGAGCCAGCCCAGAGCCCAGGAAGCGTGACCGGTGGCCTGGAGCAGGGCGTTGAGCGCGCCCAGGTTGGGGTCGTAGATGAGCTGCCAGACCAGGCCCACGGCGACGATGGGCAGGACAAAGGGAGAGAAGAAGACGGTACGCAGCACCCGATGCCGCCGCGCCGCCGAGCCGAGCGCCACCGCCAGGAGCAGGGCCACGGGGAGCTGAATCGCCAGCGACAGAAGGACAAAGTAAGCGTTATTACGCAGCGCGACGTAGAAGTTGGGATGGTGCAGCAGGTCGGCGTAGTTACCGATGCCCCGCCAGGTCTTGATCGGGTTGACCGGACTCCAGGAGTAGCCGCTGAGGACAACCGTGTAGATGAGCGGGTAAGCGACGTAGAAGACGAAGACCGCGAGGGCGGGGAGGGTGAGGAGGTAGGGGATGAGGGAGGGGCGCTTCATAGACATGTAGGGGCGGCTTTCGCGGCGCTGCTTGCCGCGACAGCCGCCCGTGCGATGGGCGTCGAGTTCGCGAACGGGCGCGTGTCGGTCCGCAGACGCCCCGAAACGCGCCCCTACAGCCCCATCTCCTTCTTCACCGCAGCCTGCCTCGCGCGCACCTTCGCCATCACCTGCTCCGGCGTCATGCTCCCCGCCAGTAGGGCCTGCACGCCGTTCATGTACTCCTCCGCCACCGTCGCCTCCATCATCGTATCCATCCAGGGCGTGATCTGCCTGGCCCCCTCGACCATCTTCGCGTATTTGGCCAGCCGGGGCCCGCTGACAGTCTCATCCACTGCACCGTTCACCTGGACCAACTCCTGGCAGGCCTCCACGAACTTGCGCGCCTCCTCCGGCGTGGTCATGAACTGGAGGAACTTGATCGCCTGCTCCCTGACTTTGCTGGTTTCCCCGACCACGTAGCCATCCGGGGAGCCGGCCAGGGCGGTCTGGTCGCCCTTGCCGCCCTCGACCGCGGGGAAGTTGAAGAAGTCCCACTGGTTCCAGAAGCTTTCCGGGGCCTCTCCGCCCTTGCTGAAGCGGGCGAAGTCCCAGGTGCCGGTGTAGAACATCGCCGTCTGGCCCGAATAGAACAGGGCGCGGGCATTCTCGCGGGGTGTTCCGTTAGGACTGTCATTGAAGAAGCCCTGCCGGGCGAAGTCGGAGAACATCTGCAACGCCTTGACGAAGCCCGGGTCGGAGTAGTCGCCGGGACCGGTGGGATCGTACTGCTTCTCCGAGGCCTCCTTGCCGATGAGCCGCTGGGTGAGCACGAAGGGGTAGTGATGCGCCGGCCACTTCTGGGTGTTGCCCAGCGCAATCGGCGTGACCCCCGCGGACTTGATCTGCTTGCACAAGGCGATCAGCTCGTCCCATGTCTTGGGAGTCTGCCAGCCGTGCTTGCGGAACACCTCGGTGTTGTAGAAGAAGAAAGTGCACTGCAGCAGGTAGGGCACGCCGCGGACCTTGCCGTCGAAGGTGAAGCGGTCCAGCGAGGCCGCCGGAATCCGCTCGCGCCAGGCTCCCCCGTCGGCGTCCATGGCCGCGGTCAGGTCGGCCACCTTCCCGCCACGCACGAAATTGTGCAGCATCTTCTCGCCGGACCAGACGAAGTAGATGTCGGGCGCCTCCCCGCCGCCGAGGGCGACCTTGATGGAAGTCTTGTAGGCATCCGGCTCAAAGGCTGTCACTCTTACCTTAATCCCCGGATTGGCCGCCTCGAAATCCTTCACAATCCCCGCCAGGGCCGATTGGCGCGGTTCTGCGTTCCAGATGGTCCATAGGTTTACCGTCACCGGCGCCGCTCCGGGCACGCCGCCAGGCACCCCGGCGGGCGGAACCTCCGCCGACCGCCGAGGGCAGCCTGACAAGAGAATGACAGGGAGGAGAACAAGTAACGTCAGAGGAATCATGCCTGCGCGAGTCATGTGGGCACCGCCGTTTCCGGGAGCCGGATTCACCCGGTCCGCCGCGGGATTGGTGCTAGGTTCCGCACGCGTGGCGCTGATACCTGCAAGACGCTCCGCTACCCCTCGGCCTGCCGCACCGGCGAGACATCGGGGGGGCACCGGAGCAGCGCCGCAGCGGTCGTAGTCTGCAGTCTGAGGTCTGAAGTCTCATGTCTTTCCCCACCGAAGTCGTTGCCGTGTATTTCCCCTCCTGGCATCCCAACGATCACTACCAGGCCTGGTACGGGCCGGGGTTTTCCGAATGGGAGCTCATCAGGACGACGGAGCCGCTCTTCCCCGGCCATCATCAGCCCAAGATGCCCACCTGGGGCTACTTCGACGAGCGGGACCCGGAGTGGGCGGCGCGGCAGATCGACCTGGCCGCTGACCATGGGATCACCGTGTTCCTGTTTGACTGGTACTGGTACTGCGGGGTCCGGCTGATGGAGGAGGCGCTGGAGCAGGGGTTCCTGCAAGCGCCGAACCGCGAGCGGCTCAAGTTCGCGCTGATGTGGGCCAACCACTCCTGGGGCACCTGGCCGGCGGTGACGGGGATCCCCGGCATGGGGGCCGCCGCTGGCGTCAATCAGGGGCAGTCGCTCTGGCTCCCTCAGCGCCACTACCCGGAGGACCTGGACCGGGTGGTGGACTACTGCTGCGAGCATTACTTCCACGAGCCCAACTACTGGCGGGTGGAGGGGCGTCCGTACTGGGCGCTATGGGACATAAACAGGTTCGCTGAGCAGCTGGGCGGGGACGCTGCGGCCGCCGCGGCCCTGGAGCGGATGGACACCCGGGCCCGGACCCACGGGTTGCCCGGTCTGTACTTCGTCGCCAACATCGGCTGCTGCGAGGACAACCTGTACTGTTGCGGCTATGATCGCCCCCCGCGGGTGCGGGGAATGGGCTTCCGCAGCGTCTTTGCCTACAACATCGTCCGTACTCCCGCCTACGCGACGTTGCCCGACGAGATGCCGACCGTGCCCTATGACGACGTGATCACGTCGCATCAGCACTGCTGGCGGGAGATTGAGAAGTGGGGCGTGCCACATCACCCGGTGGTGACGGTCGGGTGTGACGTGACCCCGCGCTGGCACCGGGGCGTGAGGCTGCCCATGGACTTTCGCGCGCTGGGGTACGAGCCGATCGTGGTGGACAACACGCCGGAGAAGTTCGGGCGGCTCTGCCGCCTGGCGCTGGAGCAGGCCGCCGGCAATCCCGAGCCTCGCGCCATCTTCCTCAACGCCTGGAACGAATGGACCGAAGGGATGTACCTGCTGCCGGAGGAGAAGTACGGGACGGGCTATCTGGAGGCACTGAGGGCAGAGGTGGAAGGTGGAACGTGGAACGCTGGAGGTGGGGAGTGAAGGCATGAGCGACCGTATGCAGTGGTTCCGCGAGGCCCGCTTCGGTATGTTCGTCCACTGGGGCCTGAACGCTCTGCTGGGCCGCGACATGATGGCCCAACACGGTGAGGCCTTGCCCCTGGAGGAGTACGAGGCACTGGCTGATCAGTTCTACCCTGCGCCGGACTGCGCGGCGCGGTGGGCCCGGCTGGCGAAGCGGGCCGGGGCGAAGTATGTAGTGTTTGTCTCCAAACACCACGACGGCTTCTGCCTGTTTGACTCAGCCCGGACCGAGTGGAACACGGCTCGCCACGGCGCGTGCCGCGACTACGTCCGCGAGGTCACGGAGGCCGTGCGCGCCGAGGACCTGCGGGTCGGGTTGTACTACTCTCTGCCCGACCTTCATTATCCCGCGTACGTACAGGTCGCACAGCAAGGCGACATGTCGGCGGCACCCGTTCTGCGCGAGTACCTGCACGGGCACGTGCGGGAGTTGCTATGCAACTACGGCAAGATAGACGTGCTTTGGTACGACGGCGCGGCCTGGGCCACCAACTTCCCCGGCGGTCTCATCCCGCCTGAGGTGCTCGGCTCAGCGGAGCTGAACGCCCTGGCGCGGAGTCTGCAACCAGAGATCATCATCAACGACCGCTCCGGCTTGCCCGAGGACTTTTTTACGGCCGAGAATGCGCTGCCCGTCAGCTACCCGTCCGGCGACTGGGAGATGTGCGTCTGTATCAACGATCTGTGGGGGTATCATCCCCACGACTACAACTACAAGACGCGCAACCAGCTCCTCTTCTTGCTCGTTAGTTGCGCGGTGAACGGCGGCAACCTGCTGCTCAACATCGGTCCGCGCGGAGACGGGAGCGTGCCGGAGCCGCAGGTGGAGCGGATGGAGCAACTGGGGGACTGGCTCGCGACCCACGGCGAGTCGGTCTATGGCGTCGAGCGTCTGGCGCAGAACGGGTTCAACAGCGGGCGGGTGACGCGCAAGGGGCGGACGCTGTACTTCCATGCTTTCTACTGGCCGGGGCAACGCATGAGAGTGCCGTACCTGACCGCCGAGACCTTGCAGGGGGAGCCGGGGCGTTGCCGGGTACAGGCCCGCTGCCTGACCACCGGGCAGGCCGCGGACGCGCACTGGGACGGGGACGTGCTGGAGATCACCGGGCTTCCCGCCGAGCCGCCGGACCAGGCGGATACGGTAGTGGCGGTGGAAGTGGGGTGAGAGCGAGAACTTCGGGCCCGGGAGTGGACTCCCTCCGTCAGCGCGTCCTGGGGTGGGGGCCGGATATGGGTTTGCCGGGAGAAGGCAAGGTATTCGGCCCGCATTCCGTGTGTGAGCCGGATGCTTGCGGACCGCCGTACGGGTCCTCCTCGCATTTGGGCCCTCCATCGTCCGCCCGGCCCCTTGCTACTCAGTCGCTTTCGGTGCTACCATGTATGCGGAGTTGACCAGTGCCGGTGTCTGGAGGTGTCTGGCCATGCGCAAGCCAGTGGTAGTTGGTGCTCTTCTCTCTCTGGCCGTGCTCTTGTGCGCCAACGCCGCGCGGGCGGCTCTTTCCGCCTACCTGGTGCAGCGCATCAAGGACGCGGTGGTCCTGGTAGATGTGGCACTGTCCTTGCCCGGCGGCGATAAGTCCGAGGGCAGCGGCAGCGGTTTCGTGATCTCCCCTGAGGGGTTGATAGCCACCAACTACCACGTGGTCTCTATGGAGACCGAAGCGGCGGACGGGGGCACCGCGCAGGCTCGCAGTCGTGAGGTCAAGGTCATCTTCCATTCCGGAACCGACCGGGAGAAGATCTACGCGGGTAAGGTGCTCCGCGAGAATCCTGACCTGGACTTGGCCCTCATTAAGGTCGACATAGCGACACCAGTCTTCCTGGAGCTGGCCGACTCCGAGGCCGTGGCGGAGACCTCCGCCGTGTACGCCTGCGGCCATCCCCTGGGCCTGCGGGAGATCTCCATCCGCTCGGGAACCGTCACCGCCAAGCGCACCTGGCAGGGCCACCGCTACCTGGAGCACGACGCTATGGCCGAAGGCGGCAATTCAGGCGGGCCGGTGGTGGACGCCGACGGCCGCGTCCTGGGCATCCACACCCTGACGCTAACCGCCTCCAACAGCATGACCAAGTTTGCCATTCCCTCCAACGTGCTGCGTGATTGGCTGAAGACCGATCCGGCCAACGATCCTAAGCCGCAGGTCCCCGGCAAGAAGGTCAAAGACTTGCTCGACGCCGCTGATCTCAAGTATACCGAGAAGGACGGGGGGCTTTTCGAGCTGCCCTACGACAACGACGTTACCGTTACGGTACACCAATACGAACAGTTTCTGCGCGCCTACGTCTCCCTGGGAGTGCTCCCGGGCGACAACGCCAAAGAACAGGGCCGTCACGCCCTGGAGGCGCTGCGGTTCAACTACACCGAACCGGTCGGGCGGCTCAGCCTCTACAATGACAAAGAAGAGAAGAAGCTGGAGCTTTACTGGGAATGCCAGATTCCCTTCTCGGTAGCGCTCCAGAGTCCGGACTACGTCAAGTCCATCACGTTGGCTGGGGCCAACCAGGCCAAGCGCTGGGAGCAGATCGTCGCCGGCGAGGAGCCGGAGGAGCCCAACGACCTGTACCCGGGCGGCAACCAGGCGGAGCAGTTGGGGGAACTCAAGCGGGCTCTGCAGGGCTCTGGGCTGAAGTTCGAAGAGAAGGGCGAGGGAGAGGACGTCTATTACTCACTGCCCTACGACAACGACGTGACCGTCAACATCTCCATTATCAAGGGGATGATCTGGACCCACTGCTGGGTCGGGGGCATGCCCGGCGGCGACGAGGCCGGCAAAGGGCAGAAGGCCATCGAGCTGCTCTTGCGCAACTGGGATGACCCCTTTGGCCGCCTGAGCCTGGACGACGACGGCGACGTGCTCTGGGAGTCGCAGGTACCGCACAACTTCGTGACCCCCGATTACCTGGCGATCCTCGCCAACAGTTGCGACGGCGAGGTCGCCGCCTATAGAAAGGCCTACGGGGAGGTTCCACTGAACGGTTGATGGTGGCAAGCGGCAAGTGGCAACGAGATGATGCACTAAGCAAGGCCGGATACAGCGCGAATACGCCTTGCGTTCCGGATACCCGCCACTTACCACTTGCCGCTTGCTTTATATGAAGGAGGTGGGCCAACTATCGCCACCCATCGTGAAATCCGCCACTACGCTGTGCCGGCCTCCGTACTCTGGGAGGTCGCCACACAGGCCTGCGCCGACGCCAAGGTCGTCGTGGACGAGAGCGACCGAGCCGCAGGGCTGTGCCGAGCCACCGAGATCGAGAGAGAGCGCGGTTCTCAGCGCTCCTGGGAACTGCGCATGCGTTCGGTAAGCGAGGACCCGCCAGCCGCTTCGCTGCAGGTAATGCTCCAGGATCTCCTGGCCCTGGACGGCGGCACCAAGCTCCCCCAGGCGGTCGGCGAGTTCTTTACGCGGGTCGAGTCGCTGATGCGCGAGCGCGGTCTGGATACGTCGCCCCCGGTGGCCACGGAGCCGCTCCCGGAACGCCGGCGGCCTTCCGCTCTGCTCTGGGTCGGTGCCGTCTTCGCGGTGCTGATCATCCTGGTCGGGCTGAGCTTTAGCGGTGTGCTAAACCCGCGACCCAGCGCCCGCGATCAGGCGCTCCTGACTCCGCCCACTCCGCCCAGCCCTGAGGATGAACCTATGACTAAACCAGCAGCCGCAGAAGGCTCGGTAGTCAGAATCCAGACCCCAAGGGGTGATATCGTCGTCGAGACCTTCGATAAGCAGGCCCCCATCACCGCCGGCAACTTCCTGTTGCTGGTCAAGGAGGGCTTCTACAACGGTCTCACTTTCCATCGGGTGGTGCCCGACTTCGTCATCCAAGGCGGCGACCCGCAAGGGACTGGGGCCGGCGGCCCGGGCTTCACCATCCCGGATGAGCTGAAGCCGGAACTCAAGCATGACCGTGGCATGCTCTCCATGGCCAAGACTGCCATGCCCGACACCGCGGGCAGCCAGTTCTTCATTGTCACCGGTCCCCAACAGGCGGTGAGCCATCTGGACATGAAGCACGCCGTTTTCGGCAAGGTGCTGCAAGGCATGGACGTGGCAGACAAGATCCAGGTCGGGGACAAGATGGTGCAGGTGACCCTCGAGAAGGAGTCGCCAGACGCCGCGGCGGCGATGGAGAAAGCCAAGCAGGCGCGGGTGCCGGGGAATAGGTAGGGGGGAGGGGCGAGCCGAATAGCCTAGCGTTGGGGTGTTGTTCGGCTGCCGCTCTCACCCCCATTCTACGCCGTTCAGGGGCGCTTGCTCCGGTCTGTAGCGCCGGATCATGTAGTACAGGAAGCCCGCGCTTACCCCGAAGGACAGCACATCCGCCACCGGTTGGGCGGCGTAGGCGCCGGTCACGCCGTAGGCCGCGGACAGTAGGTACACGGCCGGGGTAAGAAAGATAAGCTGGCGGGTGAGGGCCAGGACCAGGGCGTGGGTACCGTGGCCCATCCCCTGCATGGCAGAGACGAACATAATCTGCGGGCCGACCAGCCACATGGTGATCAGGGTGATGCGTACGGCCAGGATAGTCAGACGATTGAGCTCAGGGCCTGGCGTGTAACGGGTGAAGATACCGGTTACGACCGGGGCTGCGAGCCAGAAGAGAAGTCCCAACCCCAGTCCGAGAGCGGCCGTACCCACACACGCCAGGGTCACCGCCCGCCACATGCGGTGGTACTGTCGCGCCCCGTAGTTGAAGCCCACAATAGGCATCAGCCCTTGGGAGGTGCCGAAGATCGGCATCATCACTAGCGTCAGTAGGCGGAAGTTGATCCCGTAGGCGGCAATCGCGGCGGTACCGAAGCCGCCTAGCACACCATTGTACAGCGACACCACGATACTCCCCACTACCTGCATGGCAAAGGCCGGCGCACCTACCTGAAGGATGTCCCGGATCACCCGTAGATTCGGCCGCAGGTGTCGCGCCCGTACCTGGAAGCCGCTGCGGCGGCTCCACAGGTAGGTGGCCCCCATGAGGCTGGCGAGGAACTGGGAACAGGCGGTGGCCAGGCCAGCGCCGGTTACGCCCAACCGGGGGAATCCCAAGAGTCCGAAAATGAGCACCGGTGCTATGGCCACGTTCAACACCGCTGAGGTGCTCATGGTCAGGGTAGGAAAGAGCGTGTTCCCTGCACCCCGGTACAGCCCGCTGGTGGACATCAGGAACAGAACAAAGGGTACCCCCAGGGCCACCGCGTGCAGATAGTCCCGCGCCAGGCGTTCCAGCTGGGGGGTTGCCCCGAACAGTCTGACCACCGGGCGGGCGAAGAGCACCGCAGTCAGCACTAGGATTGGGCCGACTGTGACGGCAAAGAGCACGGTCTGGCCGGCGGTGCGGTTGGCCATCTCCCCCCGTCCCTCGCCGTAGCGTCGGGAGACCAGCGAAGAGACCCCCACGCCGGTGCCCACCCCCAACGCTCCCACGATCATCTGCCAGGGGAAGACAATAGTCAGGGCGGCCACGGCATCCTCACCCAGCCGCGCCGCCCAGAAGGTGTCAATGATGTTGTACAGCGCCATGACCAGCATGCCGACCACTGCCGGCAGGCTGAGTCTAACTAGAAGCCGACCGAGGGGCGCCACTCCCAGGTCAGCGGTGCGTTGCTGCATCTCCTGCGCGCTCCTGCTTCTACTACTGCGACTGATCGCCAAAGTTTACGCGGGCTGGAGATGATAGTCAAACCGAACCGGGCCAGCGGCCTGACGAGGCAGCGCCAGACCCTTTGTTGCCCTTGACGAGTTCCTCACGCTTTCCTACAATCCCCGCGTTTTGCTCTACACCCGCTGATTACACTGAGGTGCGCTCATGTCCCGTACCCTCACTGTCACCCACCCGCCGCTCCGGGAAGCCCCCGCACGGGCGGCGCTGTCCGTGCTCAGCGACTTCCTGGCACGCCAGACCAATCGTCCGGTCCAACCGGTTGCGAGCGACCTGCCTCCTTTCCATCTTCTCCTCGGCTCGGCACCGGCCTCTGCGCCTGCCGCGGCCCTGGCTAAGATCAGACACGATGGCTACCTGCTCTATCCTACGGAGAAGGGCCTGCTCCTGGCGGCCAACAGCGCCAAGGGCCTACTCAACGCCGTCTACGGCTATCTGGCTTGGCACGGGGTGCTCTGGCCCGCGCCGGGGCAGGAGGTGCTGCCGCCTGCGGGGGCCCTGCGCTTCCCGCGCGAGCCGCTCCTGCGCAATCCCGCCTTCCCCCGGCGCGGCATCTTCCACTCGCAGAACCCGGCACAATTCCCCGCCTGGTGCGAGTGGTACGCCCGTTTGCAGTTCAACGAGGTCTCGATTCACGGCGGGCCGGAAGAGTGGAAGGTCTACCGGAAGGAGGCCGAGCGCTGGGGCATGTCCCTGCAGCTAGGAGGACACGGCCTCTCCCAGTTCCTCCCCCGCGAGCAGTTCGCTGCTCATCCCGACTACTTCCGCGCTCTACAGCCGGCGGACTTTGACAAGACGCGCCTGCCGGATAGTAATCTGTGCGCCGGCAGCCCCAAGGCGCTGGCTCGGGTCCGGGCCGGGGCCCGGCGTTTCGCCCAGGCCTCTCCGGGGGCACGGGTCTACCACTTGTGGGCCGACGATCTGCCCGCTGGGGGGTGGTGCTACTGCGCCCGCTGCATGGGCCTGCCCCCGCAGGACCAGGCTATTCTGGCCAACAACGCGGTAGCCGAGGGTGTCTGCTCCGCCAACCCCCAGGCCAAGACGGCCCATCTGCTCTACCATGACACCCTGGAGCCACCGCGCTTGGTCCGACCGCACGCCGCGCTGGTGCCACTGTGGGCGCCCCGGGAGCGCTGCTACGCCCACCCGCTGGATGACCCTGCCTGCGCCCGTAACCGCTGGCACCGGGAGAATCTGGAGAGGAACCTGGACTACTTCGGCCGGCGCGAGTGGGAGACGTTCGAGTACTACAGCGACTACATTCTCTTCCGCGCCATGATGCCGCTGATTCCCGAGGTGGTGGCGGCGGATCTGCGCTACTACCACGAGCAAGGCCTGCAGTGTGCCCAGCACCTGCTGGTGGGGACCGTGGTTGGTCTGCTGGGCAACATGCACGTCTTCGCGGTTCAGTGCTGGGACCTGGGGGCGGATCCCTGGGTGCCCTTGCGACGGCTGGCCCAGGGCGTGCCCGGTCTGCTGCGGGCCTGGCAACTGCAGTCCCGGGCCTCGTACCGCTGGCTGGATATCTCCGACTGGCCCCTGGACCGGTACTTCGACTACCGCTTTCTGATTGAGCGGCCGGTCAAAGAGTCCCGCGCCTATCGCCGGGGCTGCCTGCGAGCGGCAGGAGAACTGGAGGAGGCTCTCGGTCTCTTGCCCAAGGACCTGCCGGCCTGGGCAGAGCCCGAGCGGCTGGCCCTGGCCACCAGCGCCGGGATCTGCCGGCAGATGGAGGCGCAGATGGAGATGCTGGAGGAACTGGGGCGCTGCGTCGCCGACGAGGATCGCGCCGCCCAGGCGCGCCATGCCCGGCGGGAGGCGGTCCGGCGAGCCGGGCCGGTGAGCCGGGCCTTTCGCAAGGCGGGTATGGACGACGCCTACTTCTTTGGCCTGGAGCGGCTGTTGGAGGAGATGTGGCAGGAGAAAGTGAATTCCGCGCCGCGCCGATCACCGACCCGTTGCCCACATTAGTCTGCTGACCGGGAGGTTTGCATGTCTCCACTGCGTCTCGGCTTTGTCGGAGTGGGTAGCATGGGCCAGTGCGCCCACCTGCGAAACTACGCGGCGCTGCCCGACTGCGAGGTGGTGGCCCTGGCGGAACTGCGCCCGGACCTGGCGCAGCGCGTGGCCGCCCGCTATGGGATTTCCAGGGTCTATCCCGATCATCGGGAGATGCTGGCCGCCGAGGCTTTGGATGGCCTTGTCGCCATCCAGCCTTTCAACCGCTACCCGGTGCTTCTTCCTGAACTGCTCTCTGCGCGAGTGCCGATTCTGATCGAGAAGCCCCTGGCCTCCACGCTGGAGGGCGGGCGGAGACTGCTGCAGGCCATCACCGCCTCCGGCACCTGGGTGATGGTGGGCTATCACAAGCGCAGTGACCCGGCCGTCACCTGGGCCAGAGCCGAGATCGAGCGACTGCAACAGACTGAGGAACTGGGCCCGATGCGCTACGTGCGCGTCACCATGCCGCCGGGCGATTGGATCGCAGGGGGATTCTGTGACCTGCTGACCAGCGACGAGCCGCTTCCACCACTAGAAAAGGAACCTCCCGCCTCCGACCTGGATGAACAATCCTTCAATCGTTACGTGGCCTTTGTCAACTACTACATTCACCAGGTCAACCTGCTGCGCTATTTGCTGGGGGAGGAATACGAGGTCAGGCACGCCGACGCGTCCGGTGTGCTGCTGGTAGCGGAGAGCGAGAGCGGCGTGACCGGCCTGATCGAGATGGCCCCTTACCAGACGACCGTGGACTGGCAGGAATCGGCGCTGGTGTGCTTCGAGCGCGGCTGGATCCGGGTGGACCTTCCGGCTCCGCTTGCCCGTAACCGCCCGGGCCAGGTCGAGATCTACCGCGACCCGGGCGAGAACGCCCGGCCCGAGCGGCGCCGGCCGCAGTTGCCCTGGATGGACGCAATGCGGGCCCAGGCGATGAACTTCCTGGCAGCGCTGCGGGGCGAAAAGAGGCCCCCCTGCGAAGCGGCCGAGGCCCTGGAAGACCTGCGCATCGCGCGAGAGTACCTGAGGCGGTGGCAGGGAGTGTAACCTGTCGAACCGGCGAGTAGTCTCACACTCCGAAGCGGGGCAGAGCAACGCGGGTGAAGATGGCGACTATCTGCCAGACTCCCGCTGAAGCGAAGTGTCCCAGCACGATCCCCAGGAAGAAGGGCACGGCGCGCTCATAGCTGCGCGGGCCGAAGTAACGCAGGATGATCACCTTCAGCAACCAGGCCAGCAGCACCGACAGCCAGGCGTTGACCAGGGTGTAGGTGATTCCCACCGCCAGGCCCAGGGGGTGCATCGGCCACCACAGGAAGCGGCTGTGCAGGGCGTTCACCGCGAGGAACAGAGCCGCCCCCAGTCCCCAGAAGGCCAACTTGCCCCATTCGACCGCGCGGGGAGCGTTGATGAGCCGCTCCGCCCAGGCGATCTGCCACCGTGGATGCTGCGCGTAAAGGTAGCCCAGGTTGATCGCGCCCTGCTGGTAGGCCAGCCAGATACCCAGGACGCTGCCCACCGCCAGGGCCGCGATCACGCCCACCGCGAGGGAAGACACCAGAGCGGTGCCCGACAGCCGCTTTTCGTGCGCGGCTTTCATGGCGTTGGCCGCGGCCGCCATGAACATGGTCCGCATCTCCCCGGTCCAGGAGAGATGGAATGCGAGCGGCACTAGCCCGTGGGGGCCCATGGCCCGCGAGCCGAGCACGGTCACGGCCAGCGCCTGGGGCAGTGCCGGCTCCTGCAGATAGGCCTGGCCCGCCTGGGCCACGATCCGCGTCAGCCCGATGAGCATGACGAAGACGAAGACCAGGTAGAGCGCCGCCGGTCCCAGGGGGATCCCTGCATAGGTGAACCACCAGAGCATGACGCCGATCCCGACCAGGCTGCCCCAGACCAGAGTCCGGTAGGAGAGCAGGTCCTGCCCGCGCTCTCCCTTTAGCCCAGCGGCAAAGACCCGACCCAGGCTGCCCCGCGCCCGCCAGAGCACGGTCCCCACCAGCGCCAGCATCGCCCCCACCGACAGCGCCCCCACCTCCATGCCCCAGGTGTGGATGTAGTCCAATTCTCCAATGCGGAAGCCCACCCGATTGAAGCCGTACTGGATGAAGGTGTACACCAGGCACATCAGCCACAGGCTCAGCGAGACATCCTTGGTGAGCAGGAACGACAGCCCCACTACGTCAAAGAAGAGCGCGAACTGCATAAGGAACTTGCCCCCCGGCGGAGCGACCAGCAGCACTATGTTCATGGCCGGTATCTGGGGCAGGTACGAATGTAGCGCCCGCAGCGAGTTGAACAGGAAAACCGCGGCGAATCCTGCCCACACGAGCGGGTTGCGCAGGAACCGGGGGAAAGCGGCGCTGGTGTCTTCGGCCAGTTCCAACGGCAGCGCCGTGAGAGGGAAGATCAGCCGCTCGCTCTCGATCCACTGCCGCCGCAGCATGATCACCGCGCACACCATCACAAAGAACATCACGCCCATAGGCACGAACCAGTGCGCCAGGGGCTCCACCCACAGCGCCCAAGGGAAAGACTGTCCCGGCGGAGCCCCCTCGTAGAACCACTTGGCCGCCGCGTCGCTGCGCAACGCCATCCAGTCCGGGACATAGGGGAGGATCACCTCCGCCCAGTGGTTGGCGGGACTCGCGTAGTAGCGGAAGGCGGCTAGCTTGGGGATAAGGGACAGTATGAACCCGCCGGAGATGAGCGGACAGGCGGCGATCATGGCGGCGTAGGCCATGACGATTTCCCCGCCGCTCAGGGCCAGGCGCGGCAGCAGGCGGCGCAGCGGGGCATTGAGCAGAGCCACCAGGATGAAGGTGCCGAAGATCGCCCAGCCCGTGCTGTAGTCCGAGGCCAGCGAGGCCGCCGAGAGGCGCGAGATCCCCAGGATCTCCGCCACGCACAGGGATGTGGCCAGGACCAGACCCACCACCAGGCCCCGCGCCAGCGAAGGCGGGCGCGGGGAACCGGAGCGGACGGCGAGTTGCGTGGGCGAAGGCTCCTGCATCGTCCGCTGCAGGGCGCGGGCTTCTACCGCGTCCCCCCCTTCGGTCAAGGACATTGCCTCCCGCCCGCCGAAACTCCTCCTCACTGTCCCCCCGGCTGACTGCGAGGTGTGCGATCATGCGGCGATTATGCCTGGTGCCTGTACTGTGTCTCTGCGCTTCTCTCGCCTCTTCTGCGGACCTGGCGAAGGTAGACATGCGCGGGGTAGTCTCGCACAACGACGTAGTCTACCTATTCCCCGCGCGGGAGGGATGGGAAGGTCTGCCTCTGGGCAACGGCACCCTGGGGGCGCAGGTCTGGCAGCCGGACGGCCTGCTCTTGCAGCTCAACACCCCGCTCTCCGGCGTCTACGGCGGAGCCATCTGCCGCCTGCGCGTGCGGTCGGTGGCACCGATGCTGTCCGGCCTGCGCGAGTACCGGCAACGGCTGTCGCTGTACGACGCGACGCTGCGGACAGAGGTCACCGCCCAGACCGGAAAAGTGCGCGCCGACTGCTTCATCGCAGCCGATACCGACGCGCTGGTACTCACCTACGACGACAGCCGGACAGACAACCGGGACGCTATCGTCGAGCTGGAGACCTGGCGGCCGGGGGCGGCCCATACCGCCGCCGAAGGCGTCATCCTGATGACCGACACGCTCAAGGTCCCTCGCGAACCGGACTACCGCTTTGCCGTGGTCTTGGCGGCGGAGGGTGGGCCGGCGAGGGCCGAAGCTGATCCCCAGACCCAATCGTCGCGGCTGCGCATATCCGGCGGCAGATTCACGCTTTGGCTCGCCTTCGCCGGGACGCGCGAGAGGGAGATGGACGTCGGCGCGCAGGCGCGCGAGCGTCTGGCGGCCCTGCGCAAAGCCGGCCTGGAGGCCACTCGCAGGTCCCATCAGGCCTGGTGGGCCGATTTCTGGAGCAAGTCCTTCCTCAGGCTGTCCTCGGAGGACGGGGTGGCGGACTACGTCGCCAACCTGTGGTACGTGCACACCTATGCCATGGGCGCCGGCTCGCGCGGCGAGGTCCCGCCCAAGTTCAATGGCGGGCTATGGATTGACAACCGCGACGAGCGCGAGTGGGGCACGGCCTATTGGCACTGGAACACCCAGGAGACCTACTGGCCGCTGTACGCCGCCAATCATCTGGAGCTACTCAAGCCGTACTACGACATGTACTTCGGGATGCTGCCCGCAGTGGTCGAGTGGACCAAGCAGACCTGGGAGACCGAGGGGGCCCAGTACCAGGAGACCATCCCCTTCAACGGGGCCATGGGAGTCTGGGAGAAGGCCCGAGGGATTCACCCGCGCCTGCCCGTCCCCGCTCACGTGGCGCACACCAATCTGGTCCTGTCCTCCTCGGCCGAGATCGCCATGCAGTTCTGGTGGCACTATCTGTACACCGGCGACCAGACCTTCCTGCGCGAGCGCACCTACCCGCTGATGAAAGAAGTGGCAACCTTCTATGTGAACTACCTGGAGAAGAACGCGCAGGGCAAGCACGACATGTACCCTTCCAATGCCCACGAGAGCTTCTGGTCGGTGAAGAACCCCACCACCGATCTGGCCGGCCTGCGTTATTTGTTCCCTTGCTTGCTCGAGGCCAGCCGGATCCTGGGGGTTGACGCCGACCTGCGCCCGGTCTGGCAGGAGCGGCTGGATAATCTCGCGCCCTACCCCAAAGATGCACAAGGCGAGGCGGTTTTGTACTACGAGATGCCCCCAGACGAGAAGCCGGTGTACCGCAATGCCGAGAATCCGGAGCTCTTCCCCATCGGGGTCTTCCCGCTGATCACGCAAGGGTCGCCGGACTACGATCTAGCACTGCGCACCTTCCACCGGCGGCGCAACGTCAACGTCTACGGCTGGACCACCGACAGCATCTGCGCGGCGCGGCTGGGCCTGGCCGACAGCCCCGAAGGGGAGCATCCGCCTCAGCAGATGGGCCTCCGGGAGCTCTTGCCTCTGCACGCCGAGTACTACCAGAACTACCCCTGCGGCCTGCAGGATTACTACGGGCGCAAGCCGGGCAAGCACTGCTACCTGGAGGGAAGCGGGACCTTCTCCACCGGCGTCGGCGAGATGCTGCTGCAATCGTGGGACGGAGTCATCCGCATCTGCCCAGCGCTGCCGAAGGCCTGGGACGCAGACTTCAAGCTACTCGCCACGGGCGGCTTCGAGGTCAGCGGCCATGCCCGGCAGGGACAGGTCGTGGCGCTCTCCTTGCTGAGCCTGCGGGGACAGCCGGTGGCCCTGGCCAATCCCTTCGGCGGCCCGGCGGCAGTCACCAGTGAGGACAAGACTGTGCTGAGCTCCGCCGACCCGCTGCTCAAGTTCCCGACTCAGGCAGGGAAGACGTATCTCGTCACTCGCGGGGGCGTGGCGTGGAAGACGATTGAGGTATCCGCGGCGCCCAACGACGCGCCCAAGCATCTCTCTCCCGACAGCAAGCGCTGGATCGGCAAGTCTCCAGTGACCGGCGCGAGTCTGGAGCCTCCGGTAGAGGCCGATGCGCCCCGTCCGCCCACCGTCCCCGCGACGATTGACCGCCCGGCCAACCCGCTGGTCCGGGCGGTCCGGTTCGCCACCGCACCCCAGATTGACGGTGAGCTCGAGGAGGCGGTCTGGAAGAGCGCGCCCGCTAACTTCGGTTTCTTCCTGCTGGGCACCACCAAGCCCGCCCCCCAGCAGACGGACGTGCGCGTCGGCTACGACCACCAGAACCTCTATGTGGGGATGATCTGCTGGGAGGCGCACATGGCGGGGCAGATGCTGGAGTTCAAGGCCGCGCCGGATTACCGCGACCGCAACCTGATGCAGGACGACTCGGTGGAGTTCTTCCTGGTGCCGCCTCGGCAGACCCCCTGGCATTTCGCGGCCAACGCTCTGGGGGCCCGCTACGATGCCCGCGGGCGCACGGTCGCGGATGAGGCCGCCACGACCAACCCGGAGTGGACCGTCGCCACCTCCCGGCACAGCAACCGCTGGCTCGTGGAAGCGGCGATACCCTTTGCCTCGCTGGTCCCCCGGGGACCGTTCGCCGGTGACGAGTGGGGCGCCAACTTCTGTCGCAATCAGAAGCCTGCCGCCGAGACCTCCACCTGGGCTCCGCTATCGCAGGCCGCCTTCCACCTGCCGGCGGAGTTCGGCCGGCTGGTCTTTGCTGATATGCCGCCAGCTCCGCCCGCGACCGTCGCCGATCCGGACCTCGTCGGACATTGGGATTTCACTAACCTGTCGGGCCAATGGGTGCTCGATGCCTCGGGCCACACTCACGACGGCTTCCTGACCAGCCCCCTGCCGGCGGTGGACGGCAAGCGCGGCAAAGCCCTACAGTTCACCGGCGCCGGCTACGTGGACATCGCCCCCGCCCCGGCTCTCGACCTGACCGAGGGCATGACCATCGCCCTGTGGGTCAATCCGAAGAGCAAAGGCTCCATGCGCCTGGTAGACAAGGGCCCCGCCGGCGGCAGCGCGGCCTACATGCTCGACACGCACCCGGCCGGTAACCTGCGTGTGGTCTCGAATGTAGGGGGCATCTCCAACAAGACGGAACTGCCCCAGGGAGAGTGGAGCCACGTGGCGGTGACCTACGACGGCGCCGCGCTCCGCCTCTACCTTAACGGGCAGCTGCTCCAGGAGGCCCCGGCCAAAGGACGGCTCAGCAGTACTGAGCTTCCCCTCCGCCTGGGCGCTGACAGCACCGGCTGGAGCCGCTTCGTGGGGCTGATGGAGGACGTGCGCCTGTACCGGCGGGCCCTGAGCGCCGAGGAAGTCATGACCCTGGCGACGGGCAAGTAGGGCTGAGGACACGCCGGCTAGAGCCCTGCGCCCTGGGAGGCGCGGCTACTCCGCTTTCCGCGCGCTGCCTCGCGCTCCTAAGTCCCCGCCGTCGTCGGCTTTGCCTTTGCAGGGGCTGTCCGGTTGCAGAGTGAAGTCCTCTGCCTCCTGCTGCGTGGAAACGAACAGCGGGTCATCGCTGAGGCTGTGCTGGTCCTGGTCCTTGATCGCCGCCCGGTAGTCCCAGAAGGTAGCGTACAGTCCGTTCAGCGGCGTCCAGTTCACCAGCACCGCCGTCCCGCTGTCCAGCAGACAGTTGTAGTCCGACCGCAAGCCCGGCTCCGAGTTTTTGCCCACGTACAGTGCCGAACCTGAGGGCCCGCCCGCGCAGATGATATTGTTGCGCAGGACCGTGCCTTCCGCCTCGTACATAATCACCCCGTGCGCCCGGGTGCGGTAGATGGTACTGTGCAGGAGCTTCGTGTCCTTGACCTGCTGCGCCATTACCCCATTCCCGGCTCGGAACAGCACACAGTCCTCGATGGTCACCCCGTTGGTTTGATAGAAGCTGACGCAGCCGCCCCAGGGGAAGCCGCACAGGGACACGCGCAGATTCCGCAAGACGATATGCTGCCCGCCGCCGACCGCAACTCCGGCGTTGCTGAAGCCCGAAATGGTGAAGCCCTCTACCACCAGCCAGGAGCCACCCACGTTCAAGCCCGATCCATCGCGGAGGACGTGGATGGTATGCTCCGCCGCGAAGGGAGCGTTGAGGTAGTTGACGTAGAGCTTGCCTGCCTCCTTGTCGTGGAACCAGCGCTGCGCCTGGGCTTCCACTTCTTCCGCACTCTGGACTCTCGTGAGGCCCTCCACCACCAGCCTGGTCGTGTCCCTGTCCACAGCTACACCCGCGACGTCGCCAGTGACGTCGGCCACGTAGGTCTTCTGCTTGCCTTCGGCCAACGCAAAGCCGGTAACCGGCTCCATGCGGCCCAGGAACCGCACCGGTCCGTCGCCCGCGGGCTTGAAGGTGATCGGCTGCCCCTCTGCGCCATTGCAGCCTATTCCCATTCCGCCGGGGTAGACCCCGGCCTTGACCAACACGGTATCCCCCGGCTTAGCCACCGTCGCTGCCTTCATCAGTGTCTGGAAGGGCGCTGCCTCCGTGCCTGTGGCCCCGTCGTCGCCCGTGACGGCCACGTAGTAAGTCGCGGCAGAGGTAAGCTGCACCACACTCAGCAGCGCTATCGTCATCACCAGCCACATGCGCATGGTCATCTCACTCAACCTCCTCTATCTTGATGTCATCAAACCATGCCGGATAGGGATTCTTGCCCCAGTTGGCGAGGTGTATCAGGTACGGCATCTCGATCTCACCCGAGGTGAACTCTGCCGAGAAGCGCTGCCAGGTGTTGACGGGGTCGCCGTCCTTGCCCCCCAGGTTGATGACGATCTGCTGGCCCGGCGGCCTGTTGCCCATGGACTGCAGGTTGAAGCCCACCCCCTTCCAGCTCCCGCACTTGATGGCGCAGCTGACCCGGTAGCGGGTATTGGGTATCAGGCGCAGGTAGGTGGTCTGCAAGGCGTTCTCGTTGTCCCGCAGGTTGGGCTCGATGCGCAGAGATTGCCTGCCCTCCACCTTATCCTCCGTGTCCAGCACAACGCCTTTGAGATAGAGGCTTTCGGGGCGGCGGTAGTTCCAGTAGTCGGGCCAGCCGTCGCCGCCGGTGGACTGCTCAAAGCCGCCGTTGAGCACCGGCGGCTGCAGCACCTCGTACGCGACGGTCTCCAGGTTGTCGTAAGACAGAACGGCTTTGACGTGCTGGAGGGTGGTGACAGTCTCCACGCCGGCGAGACGGAAGCTCAGCTCGCCCTGCCCTTTGGGGGCCAAGTTGAAGGGCGTCTCGGCCGGATCCGCCGTCACTCCTGCCGGGGGGAGGAAGCGGCAGGTACCGGCCACGGCCTGACCGCTGTTGTTGGTCATGGTCAGTCTGATCTGGTCCCGACGGGTGTAGTTGAGTTGCGCCCAGACGGGCCGGCAGACGCCCATGGTGACGCACTTGTCGGTGAGGCGGTTGCCGTCCCGTGTCACCGCGTAGATATCCGCCACATCGAACCTGGCATCTCGGGCGACGGTGAAGCCCAGGCTGAAGTCGGCGCTCCGACCGGATGCAAGTCGGAGGGGCTTGGTTTCGCCGGTCCAGCCAGCGGGCAGGCGCAGGGAAACCTGCCCGCTCAGCTCACGCGGCTCCAAGTTGGTCACGCTGACGCGAGCCACACCCCGTTCGCCGGGGACGGTTGGCGCGGACGGGGTAATCACTACCATCGGCTCGCATCGCTCCAGCAGCACCACGGCGCACATCTCCTCGCCGGGAAGGGCGAAGTTGTACCGCCCCGCCTTCTCCTGCACCGGCAACGAGTAGGGACCTCCCTGCAGCGTGTAGTACCAGGCCGCCGCCAGCTTGCCGACCCGCGCCTTGTCCACACTGCAGGGCACGTTGACCTTCTTCTCGGCGTTCCAAGCCACCACCAGGGCGGCTCTGGCATTGGCGTCGTCTCGGGCGTACAGCTTGGCCCGGACCTGTGGATCGCCCACGCTCAGCCCCTGGTCGTCCAGGAACCGCGCCCGGAACTGCAGCTGGCTCCACCGGGCGCGGAAGGCGGTGAACTGGGCAGACTTCTCGAGGCGCTGGGGATCGGGCCCGCCGTACTTGATGCCGTAGACGGTCGCGTACTCCAGCAGGCCGTCGGGCCACTCGGCGATGGTGTTCGCCTTATACCCCAGGATCATCCCGATGTTCCAGGGGATGGTGTAGCGCAGCACCGAGGAATTGTTGTCCGGGTAGAACAGCCCCAGATCCAGCTGGGTATGGTAGACGTCGCTCATGCCCTCCCCGCAGAAGACGGCGCCCGGGCGGGCTTTCCGCGCCTCGACCTTGACCTCGCGCAGCCAATTCAGAAACCCATTGGTCCACACGCCGTAGTCGCTATGCCCGTGGCCGAGGTTCTTGCAGTCCTGGGTGCCCAGGTCATACAGCCCCGCCCCGTCCAGGTACATCCCATCGTTGCCGTAGCCGAGAATGTACTTGTCCAACACAATATGGCGGTTGTAGGCTAGCCACTTAGGCGCGGCGTTGCAGACGTTAGCCTCGCAGTAGAGCCCATCCGGCTCGCGCAGACTGCCGTCATACAGGCGCACGCCCACCTCCGGGTAGAAGCCCAGGGGCGGGAGCTGGTCGTCCGGGTACATGGACAGCGGCACAATCCCTGCCCGCATCCCGCCCGGTCCCTGGTGGAAGGTGGGGTTGATGTTGGAGGGGAGGTTGTAGCAGATGAAGCGATGCCCCATCTCGTGCTGCTTCTGGAGGCCGGCGGCGAACTCTTCCTCAGTGCCCAGCAAGAGGTGCAGGACGGGCGTGGCCCAGTAGGCCTCGGCCGAGGCTTGCTGCGCCCAGGTCGCCAGGAAGGGGGCGGGCGGGTCGCGGAAGGTGAAGCCGCGCCCGGTAGTGGGGCGGTGGTCGGCTTTGGTCAGGTCCACGAAGCGCCCCAGGTGAGTCATGTGCAGGTTCGTCCAGCCTTCCATGTCGCGCAGCCAGTCGGGCGTCTGTCTGAGCTGCGGCATCCAGGACTGCGCCCACTCGCGGTAGCGATCGGCTCCCCAGTGCCAGTCCCCGGTATGCACTCCTACGACCACGTCCGGCACGGTCACTGGTCCCGTCCGCCGGTTGATCAGCATCCGCTTGTCAAAGCCCAGGTTTATGTAGGTTCCCGGCACCGCGGCGAAGCGCCAACCCGTGTCGGTCGGCGGCAGAGGAGCTCCGCCCGCCTCGGGGCGAGGCTTATCTTCCGCGCCGTTGGAGAAGGTCAGTTCGGTCAGCCGGTACTGGGGGTCCTCGCAAGCGTAGTACAGTCCGCCGCCCTGCGCGTCGTACAGGTCAAAGAAGCAGGTCGTCGCCATGCCGGGATAGGCCAGGGGCCGGTCCGTGTAACTCTGCCAGGGGAACTCCAGGGCCGCCGGGTTCTTCGCCACGGCCCCGGTCAGAATCGGGCTGCACAGGTAATCATCCGTGTGGTCCTCCCCGATCCGCAGACCCTTCAGCGACAGCAGGCGCACCTGGGACAGGTCGTAGATCGTCTTGTTCTCCACGATCATCGAGAACCGCGCCAGGGGGCCGTCCAGCTTGACCTTGACCGTGGCCTGAATGCCCCCGCCCATTAGTTCATAGGCCAGCGTCAGCAGCCCCTGGGCCGGGCCCGTCACCTGCTTGAGCTCCGCCTGGCTGAAGCCGATCTCCACCAGCGTCTTGAACTCCGGACGCAGGCCGGTGAAGGAGAACAGTGGCGTCTCGCGCTCGGGGACGAGAAAATCGGTATTGGTCAGCTTGTTGCGGATACCCAGCAGGGCCCCGTTCTCTCCGGAGAAGCGGAACGCCACCTGGTTGTTCTCCAGCACCAGGGACGGGACTCGCTTCGCTTCGTAGGAGACCGCCACGCGCGAGACGTAAGGCGGCACGCCGTCGTCCTCGGCCGCCAGGCCCAGGCGGAAGGAGACGGGCTTGTCCGGCGGTACCGCGGACAGGTCCCCGCCCGCGGGCAGCGGCTGCCAGGTAGCGGAGTTGTCGGTGGAGTACTCCACCGCGACGGTACCTTTGCCCAGGTTCTCGTAGCTGAACCTGCCCCATCTGACCACGTTGCGCCGCGTCACCGTCTCGGTGACTGCCTGTCCCCCGGCCGGGGCAATCGAGGTAAGCGCCGCCCCACCCAGGCCTTCCGGCTTGAAGGCGGGGTCCTTCACCAGCAGCAGCTTGTCCAGACCGGCCCCCCCACACCAACCCGCGGGGGTCAGGTTCCAGGAGTGCTTGCCCGCGGCCAGTTTATAGGTCGGTCCCTTCGTCCAGATCCACTGGTTGATGATCTCCCCCTGGCTGTCCACCACGATGTGGCTCTCGCCGCCGTCCATGTTCTCGGCGTGGTTCCAGTTGCCGACCAGCGGGAACGAGCCCCGGTACCAGGCCGTGTACGCGCCGGGGTCGTTGAGGGTGAAGTGGAATTCGGCGTGGTCCACATGCGCGAGATACAGCCCGCCTGAAGCCTGTGGGTCAGCCGCGAACCTGCCTTTGGCCGGAGTAAAGCGCAGGGCGGAGGCGCGCTCGGCCTCCATCCACAGCGGCTGGTCCCCCTGCTGGGCATACTCGTAGACCGGCCGCAGGGCTGCATTGGCGCTGTCCAGGCCCGTGGCACGGACGAACCCCAGCGTGACGGTGCGCGTCTCGGTGTCCGCAGCCCCGGCGAACGATAGGGCGCACAGGACGAGGAGAACTACAATTAGCTGACGCATGATGACCTCCTGCGGCGCATCGGCGCGGCATAGGCGCAGTGCCCGTATCGGGCGTGCGCACCGGCGAGACGCCGGTGCCAACGAACCTGCATTTGTCTCTACTGCACTTCCTCTATCCGAAGGTCGTCGAACCACACCGTGGCTTCGCTGCGGTTGTTGCACAGCAGCAGCTCGTAGGTGATGTCGGCATCGGCTGAGAGGAACTCTTGGGAGAAGTCTTCCCACACTCCCACCGGTCCCTCTTGCTTCTGCCCCAGATAGACGCCGACCTTGCGCTTGGGGTCCACTGCGCCCCAGGAGTAAAAGGCCAGGACGATCCCCGGGCTGTGCGCCGAGCGCTTGATCTTGCCGCTCAGCCGGTAACGGGTATTGGGGATGAGCTTGACGTAGGTAGTCGCCAGCAGCGCCTGAGGCGACTGTGGAGCGGGATTCAGGCGCAGGCAGTACTTGCCCTCCGCCGGGTCTTGGGCGTCGCACACCCCGATGGTGTAGTAGCGCTCCACCGGTGTGGCGTAGTTCCACCAATCCGGGTGTCCGTCGCCTGCGCGGTCTAGCTCAAAGTCGCCATTGAGCAGGGGCGGCTGCATTACCTCGTAGGCGGTTGTCTGGTCCTTTCCGTAGGTTAGCACCGCCTTCACGTGCTCCCGCGTGGTCAGGTTCTCAGTCCCGGCGAGGGTGAAGAGCAGTTCTGCTTTGCCGTGCGGGGGCAACGAGAAAGGCGTTTCTGCGGGAGTGGCGCTCAGCCCGGCCGGCGCGACAAAGCGGCACGTCCCGCTCACCGGCCGGGCGCTGGAGTTGGCCATCTCCAGGCGCAACTGGTCGCGCCGCACGTGATATAGCTCAGCCTGCACCGCACGGCAGACGCCGAAGGGGATGCACTTGTCGGTAAGGCGGTTCCCCTCCCGGATGACGACCGAGAGGTCGTAGACGTCGTACCGCGTCCCGGCCGGAGGGGTGAAGCTCAGTGTCACCTGTGTGCTGCCGCCTGCCGAAACGCGGAACGGCGCAGTGGTAGCGGGCCAACCGCCCGGCAGGCGCAACGAGACGGTGCCCTGCTGCGCGTCAGCCTCGAGATTGCGCAGAGTAGCGGTCACCTGCCCTGGCTCTCCGGCCACGACGGGAGAAACCTTGTCCAGGTCAATCAGCGGCTCGCATCTCTCCAGCAGCAGCACCGCGCACAGCTTCTCCGGGGCTAGAGCGAAACGATACTGCCCCTCCCGCACCGCTGTCTCCAGACGCTCCGGTTTCGCCCCCACGCGAAAGAGCCAGGCCGTCTTCAGCTTGCCCACCCGGTCGGCGGCCACGGCCGCCGTGACCCCTGCCTTCTCCTGGGGATTCCACGCTACCACCAGAGCGCCCCTGGTTCCCGCCTCATCGCGGGTGAACAGATTGGCGAGAACCGAATTGTCATAGACAGTCAGCCCCTGGTTGTCCATGAAGCGCGAGCGGAACTGAAACTGGCTGAACGGCCGGCGGAAGTCCAGGATCCGCTGCGCCTTGACCGGGTCGTCGTCAAAGGTCCCGCCCGTGTCTCCGAAACGATAGCCGTACAGGCAGCACAACTCCATGTATCCCTTGGGCCAGTCCTTGAAAGGAAAACCCGGCATCTCATAGCCCAGAATCACCCCGATGCTCCAGGGGCAGGTGTAGGAATAGACCTGCGGCGCGTTGTCCGGGTAGGTCAGGCCGATATCGAGGTAGCCGTGATAGACATCATTCATGCCCTCCCCGGCGAAGACGGCTCCGGGGCGAGTCCGCCGGGTCTCCCGCTTGACGGTGGCCAGCCACTTGAGGAAGTCTTCCGTCCACTCGCCGTACCCGGCATGGCCGTGCCCCAGGAACTTGCAGTCCTGGGTGTACAGGTCGAATAGCCCCGCTCCGTCCAGGTACATACCATCCTGCGCGTAGTCTTTCTGGTACTTGTCGAGGACAATATGCGTCAGGTACTGCTGCCACTTGGTGGCGCCCAGACAGACCACGCCCTGTGAACTGACCCCGTCTGGTCCGCGCAGGTTGCCGTCGTACCCCCGCAGGCCTACCTCCGCATAAAACCCGGGCGGGATCACCTCGTCATCGGGATAGGCGCTGCGCGGCAGGTCGTCAATGCGGGGCGCGTTCCAGGTGTAGGCGGGATTGCAGGCGGTGGGCAGGATGTAGGAGATGAGCCGGTGGCCGAACTCATGCTGCTTCTGCAGGGCCGCGCGGTATTCTTCCTCAGTGCCTATCTGCCGGTTAAGATAGTCCGAGCCGGCGTAGCTCTGTTTCGCGGCATTCTGACACCACAAAGCGATCAGCGGAAAAGGCGGATCGGCCAGCGGCACTCGGCGGTTGTTCTGCGCCCAACCCTTGGCCAGATTGTTGTACGTTTCGCCGATGGGGACCATGTGGGTGCTGACCCAGCCCTCGGTATCGCGCAGCCAGTCGGGCACGTCTCGGACCTTGGCGACTTGCGGCTCGATCCACTCCCGATAGCGATCCGCGCCCCAGTGCCAGTCCCCGGCGTGCAGGCCCACCACTACCTCCGGCAGCGTGACCGGCCCGGTACGCCGGTTGATGAGCAGGCGCTTGTCGAAGCCGATGTTCACGTAGGTGCCCGGGATCGCCGCGTACTTGAGGCCGTCGGAGGTCGGCGGATTGACCACGCCCGGTGGCGGAGGCGCATGGGGCCTGTCCTCCACGCCGTTGGAGAAGGTGAGCTCGGTCAGGCGGTATAGCGGATCCTCGCAGGCCAGGTAGACACCGCCGCCCTGGGCGTCATACAGGTCCATCCAGCACATGGTGGCCATGCCGGGGTACCCCAGCGGACGGTCGGTATAGGTAAGCCGGGGGTACTCCAAGGCTGCCGGGTTTTTCACGATTGCCCCGGTGCAGACGGGCGTAACCAGGTAGTCGTCAGTGCAGTCCTCCCCCATGCGGAGCCCCCGGAGGACGAACCGCGCCTGCGCAAGGTCGTAGATAGTCCGGTTGTCCACGCGCTGGGAGAAGCGGGCCAGCGGGCCCTGCAGGCGGACGGTCACGGTGGCCTGCAGGCCGCCTCCCATCAGTTCGTAGCCGAGGGTAAGCCGCCCGCCGGTGGGGCCGGTCACCTGCTTGAGCTCCGCCTGGCCGAAACCGATCTCCACCACCGTCTTGAACTCCGGCCGGTAGCCGACGAAGGAGAACAGCGGCGTCTCGGTGTCCGGGTCCATGCACTCGGTTCGGGTGACCTTGTTCCGCAGCCCCACCAGGGCACCGCTCTCCGCCGAGAAGCGCAGTTGCACCTGATCGTTCTCCAGCACCAGCGGAGGCAACTGCTTGAGCGTATAGGCCACTGTCGTTCGGCCTACGTAGGGGGAAGCGCCCTCCGCGTCGGCAGTCAGCGTCAGGCGGAAGCGCAGGGGAGTTTCGGGGGACAGTCCCGATAGGTCTCCCCCGGCAGGCAGCGGCTGCCAGGTCCTGCCGCGGTCAGCTGACCACTCCACCTCCACCGTCCCCCGCCCCGCCGGGTTCTCGACTGCGAGGCTGCTCCACTTGGCCAGGCCCCGCCGCATAAACTCCTCCGTTGTGGCCTGCCCGGTGGCCGGTCCCACCGAACGCAGCGCCGGCTCCCCCGCTCCCGTCGGAACTGCACCGCCCTCCGGCACCAGCACGACTTTGTCCAGCTGCGCCCCGCCCGTCCAGCCGGAGGGCGCCAACTGCCAGACGTGCGCCCCCGCCGCCAGTTGGTAGGTCGGCCCCTTGGTCCACAGCCACTGCCCCAGCGTCTGACCGTGGCTGTCGGTCACGGTCTGACTGGTACCGCCGTCCATGTTCTCAAAGTGCAGCCAGGTGCCCGCCCAGGGAAACAGCCCGCGGTAGTAAGCCGTGTACGCGCCCGCCTGCCTGACCGTGAAGCGGAACTCCAGCCGGTCCACATGGGCCACGCTCAGCCCCCCGGAGGCCTGCGCATCAGCCGCCATCTGCCCCTTGCCCGGCGTGAAGGCCAGCACCGAGGCGCGCTCCGCCTCCAGATAGAGCGGCCCCCCCGTCTCCGGCTGGACATACTCATAGGTCAGCCGCAAGGCCCCGTTGCTGGTGTCCAGGCCAGTCGCGGCGCTGTAGGACAGGGCCGTGCTCTTGGGCACCAGGGCCTGAGACCAGGCCCCACCCGCGAGAAGCGTGAGCAGTAGCACGATTGCAGTCGGTCGCATCTGAGCGTTACCTCTCCTGACCGGAATGCGGCGGGCCCGCCCGAGGGCGGAAGCCGATGATCGTCAACCTCCCGGCACCACCCGCATGACCGGATCTCCAGCGCCCGGCGGGAGCGAGGGCACCGCCCGCCGCCCTGCCTGCAGCACCTCCCCGGTCACCGCATCCACGGCTAGCTGGTCGGAGTGCACCCGCCATTGGGTGTCGCGGCTGCGCAGGTCTGAGCGTACTACCCATGCCGGGCCGTCATTCGGCGGCTGGCCGTAGTTGAGCATCAGCCGGCTCCACACGTGTTCGGTGGTGTCGGCCGGGCGGGAGCGGGATCGGAACTGGGCCCGCGCTGTCCCCTCGGCCTCGGCTCTGGTGACGCGAACCTCGTGGAAGCTGTGGCGCTCAAGCGGCAGGCGACGGCAGAGGGAGAATAGTCTCCCCTCCTGCGCCTCCACGGAGGCGACTACCCACGCGCCGGTCTCCACCCCCGGCTGGGCGAAGCGCGCCCAGGTCAGGTGGTAGATCGGCTCTGTGGGGCTGTCCAGGCCAGGGTCCATCAGCACCATCCCTTGCGGCCAGGGACCCAGCGTGCGCTCATACCACTCGCGAGCGAAGGCGGCCGCCTCCACCCGGCTGCAGCGCCGCCCCAGGCGCGGCGACTCGTACCCCCAGAGCACGTAGTTGAGCGACCCCCCGTCGGGCTCGAACCGCACCGAGATGGTGCGCCGGCGCGGGGTCTTCCCCGGTGGCGCTTCCGTCACCACCACCGGGAAAGGAAGCAGGCTTCGCTCCTCCAGCGAGGGCCAGGCACCCTGCGCGGGCGCAACTTGCGCCTTCTTCACGTGGAGAGCCGCCGCCACCACCGCCGCGGGGTCCGGCGTTCCGGACGGAGCGGGAGCTGGCGACGCTGCGGGAAGGAGAGACGGGATCGCTGCCGGCAGCTTCGGCGTTTCCTCCATCACCCCGCCCTTCAGCAGTAGCCCTACCCCCCCCAACAACGCCAGTATGGCCAGCAGCGCCAGGGGCACGCCCAGGTCACGCCACAGGGGGTGGTCCAGCCGCCGCCGCTCCCTCACCCAGGCCCGCAACCCTTGCATGGTCCTCTCACCTGCCCACCATCGGTCAGTCTCCGTCCACGAACTGCGGCACCTCCAGCAGCTCCCCGCCTCGCAGCGCCGACTGGTGCGCCACCAACCCCGGCACCGACATCGCCAGCGCCCGGCGGACGTCTATCGGCGGCGGCGTGTCCTGCAGGATACAGTCGGCAAAGGCCTTGATCATGGCGTACTCGGCGGTGCCGTGCCCGCCTTCGGCGGCCCAGCCGGGAACGTCGGAATGGCGAGTGTCCAGCGGGATCCGGATCATGTTGCGCAGGTGCGGGACGTCCTCAAAGTACGCGAGCGTGCTCCCCATCGGTTCCACTCCGCCCCGGACCGTCTCCAGGCACCCCTTGCTGCCGTAGACCGAGAAATAGTGAAAGGCCGGCTCCCGCACCAGCGAGAAGCCGCAGAGGATCTTGATCACTGCCCCGCTCGCCGTGTAGAACAGCCCCACCTCCAGGTCAATCGAGCCGAATTCCGTATCCACGTGCGAGCCGGTGTTCATTCCCACCGCGCGGACCACCCGATCCCCCTCCAAGGCCAGCAGCGGCCCCAGGCTGTGGGTGCAGTAGTGAATGGGCGGAATAAAGGCGCGCCAGGTGGGGCTGCCGTCCGGACTGCGGCGCAGGCTGGGCAGGGAGTGAATGTACTCGGCCTCGGCGTAGAGAACCTTGCCCAGGCGGCCCTGCCTGACCAACTCCCGCCAGGACTCCAGGAAGGCCCAGTAGTTGCAGTTCTCCGCCAGCATGTACTTCCCCGGTCCAGCCAGAGCCGCCTGCGCCAGACGCGGACACTCCTCCAGGCTATTAGCGGTGGGCACCTCCGAGAGCACGTGGCAGCCGCGCTCCAGGGCGGCGACGCTCTGTGGTACGTGGAACTCCGGCGGCGTCGCTACCACCACCACATCCAGGTCTTCCTCCAGCATGGCCGCAAAGTCGGTGTGCACGCGGGGCACCTGGTAGCGCTCGGCCAGGTCCGCGGCGCGAGATTCCTCCCGGTCGCAGATCGCCGTCACCTCGAACTCTGGCAGGCGGCTCATCACCGCCACAAAGCCGTGTCCTCGCCCTGCTCCCACAACGCCGGTTCTCAGCATTGCCCAACCCTCCTGTCGCACGGGTGAAACAGCCGGTTCCTTCTCTGACCCACTCTCTTTTCCCTGCTACTGTGCGCGTGTGGCCCTCGACGTGACCTGCCGGAGCCAACCGGAAGGAGCCCAGAGGGCCGGCGGGGAATTAGGCGCGGAACTACCGCATGCTCTTCGGAGGTGCTGTCATGCAGGCCCGACTCTGGGAAAAACTGACCGTCCAGGAGTTCCAGCAGGTCCGCCAGGAGACGCAGACCGTGCTGGTCCCCCTGGGGGTGTGCGAGCAGCACGGCTTCCACCTCCCGCTAGCGGTGGACATCTACAATGCCGAGCACATGTGTCGCCGTGGCTCGGAGGAGACCGGCTGCCTGGTCGCTCCCACCCTCAAGTATGCCTTCAGCGGCGGCGAACTGCCCGGCACCATCAACATTGCCCCGCAGGTGTTGGGCCTCCTGATCATGGAGATTCTGCGCGAACTATGCCGCAATGGGATGAGGAACCTCATCCTCCTGCCCGGCCACGGCGGCACCGACAACCTCCACGCCATCGAGAGTGCCGCTGACCTCTTCCTGCGGCTGCATCCCGAGTGGGCCGACCGCAACGTGGCTGTCTTCAAGTTCTGGGAGTTCAGCCCCGAGTGGATGGAACTGGCCTCCGCCGGGGACTGGCACGCGGCCAACGTCGAGACCTCGCTCATGCTCCACTGGGTTCCCGAGGAAGTGCACCTGGATCGCATCACCGTAGATGAGCCGGACTTCCTGGCCCTGATGCGCACTGATCAGGACGCTTACGAAGAGCGCGACAAGCGCGTGGATCATCCCTCCGTGGTGGCCCGGCGCTTCCAGAGCCCACGCATGAAGGTGGGCGTCATGGGCTGGCCCGAGCGGGCCCAGGTGGAGACCGGCGAACGGATCGCCGAGCAGTGCGTCCGGGCGCTGGTGGAGTTGATTCGCAAGATGGAGCAGTGAAAACGCTGGGTGACAGTGCCGGTGAACAGTTGCAGTTACGGAGAAGCGACGATGGCCGACTATGCCTGGAAGATTCAAGAGCCGCTGGGACTGCTCTGGGACCGAGAGCACCTTTTTCTGGAGGCGGGGGTAGACGCCGCCGCTGTGCCGGCGGTGACGGACGGCGAACGTACATGGGCCGCCCAGTGGGACCCCGACCGGCAAGCGCTCGTGGTGGGTCTGGACGTGGAGGCCAACGATAGCCTACTTCTGCGCCCGGGGGAATCGGCACCGGACACGGGCTTACTGGTAGAGCAGCGGCCGGATGCCATGTTGATCTTGCGCAATCGCTTCTGCGCCGTTGGCCTGCGCCTGACCGCTGAGGTGCGCGACGCCGGGGACCGCTGGATCATCGCCGGGCCGCTCCTATGGGTACAGGGCCCGGATGGTGTTCAGCGCGCCGGTAGCCGTCTGGTGGTCCATAAGTCCCCCTACTTCCCGCACGATCGAGACAGTATTGCACGGGTAAACCCTGCAGAGATCGCTGCGGAGGAGACCCCGCCCCTGGTCCAGGCGGAGCTGACGGAGCAGGGGCCTCTCTTTGCCCGCTATGGCTACTGCGTCACCCTCTTCAACGGTCGCACCTACCGGTTCACCGCCACGCTGTACGCCGACTGGCCACTGCTGCTCATCAAGGAGAACCTGGACCTGGGTCAAGACGGCGAGTTGGAGCTGTCCCTGAGTGAGAACTTCCGCTGTGATCTGTACTTCCTGGGCGGTGTGCAGAGCAGCCTGCCGCAGCGCTTCATCCCGATTCCGCCATACGAGTACCGCCTCGGCTCACTCACGCCGCATCATACCCAATCCCAGACCTTCCATGCCTGGCTGGGCTTCACTCAGTCGGACCGCCCGCAGGGAACGTACCGCGGGTGCCTCGATACCGGCGTCTATCCCTATACTGACGCCCTTGCGATCATGGCCTACAAGCCCTGGGAATGGGACTACCCCTCCGAGGCCACGCTCCAGTTCCACGTAGGCGAGGGGCGGCAGATCACGGGGCGCGGGGCCCTGCGGCGCGGCAGCCGGAGCTGGTGTCTGTTTGTGCTCGACCGCAAGGACCTGCAGCAGTTGCACCGATTCCATTACGGCGAAGAGGAAAGGGAGGTATCCCCTCTGGTGCTGTGGCACCGGAGGCTGAATGACCTCCCCTTTGACTGGGTGCGGCGATTGGACCTGGAGTCAGGCGCGCTGGCCAAGGACGGGCCGGAATCCGTTCCCACCCGGGGTACAGCGCTGCTGACCGCCCAGGAATGGCAGGAGGCCCGTGCCGGAGTCTTCCCGGAGATTGCCCGCCGCCTGGGCGACCAACTGGAGGGAGACAGCACCCACGTGCTCTACGCCCGCTGGGCGCTGACCGGCGACAGGGAGGCCCTGCGCCCGCTCGCGGAGGCCGTCATCGCCGACACCGAGGCGAAGCTGGCGCTCTTTTACCACAGCGGCTTCCTGGCCGACGCGGCCTCGGCCGTTGCCCTGCGCGTGCTGGGGCCGACGGCCTTGCACTACGAGGCGTGCGTGCGGGAGGGCCTCATCAGCGGAGAGCAGGCCGACCGCTTGCGGCGACTGATGCTCCTGTTCGCCCATGCCAGCGAGGGCGATGCGCTCTTTCCCTGCCACAGCAACTACCTGCCGCCCGACCATCCCCGCTCCATCCGCAACTGGGCCACCGCCGAGCAATACAGCGACCTGTTCGGCACGCCCAACTTCCAGACCGACGTCTACTACAACCTGGGACTGTACGGCTGTGTCTTCGCTGACCATCCCCGCGCGCAGTACTGGCGAGAGGAAGCCGCCCGCCAACTGGACGCCCAACTCTCCTTCCACTTCCACCCCGGCGGGGTCTATGAGGAGTCCATCCTCTACTTCGCGCACCTCTTCCACAACATGCTCTCCCTGGCCAGCGCCCTGCGCCGACACGGCGGGCAAGACTTCTACGCCGACCCACGCTTCCAGGCGGCCATGGAGTGCTTTGTGGACTACCTGGGCGCGCCCCGGCGGGCAACCCTTGAGCGCCGGGACGGCGCTCCCGGCCAGCCGCCGGACGCGGCGACCCGCTGGCGCTACTGGCCCGCCATCGGCGACACCGGCTTCGACAGCGTGGAAGCGACCATCGAGCCGCTGGTGGCCCATGCTGCGGCTGAGGTGCGTGAGCACAACCCTGCCCTGGCGGACCGATTGCTGGCGGCCTGGCACGCCGGTGGCGCGAGGCTCTGGGGTCTGTACGGACCTCAGCTGGAGTGGGTCTATATCCGCGACCTGGAGCCGCCTTCGGCGCCTCTCTTGCTCCACTCCCGGAACATGACCAACGTCGGCCAGATGCTACGGGCCGATGTCGGCCTGCCCAGCGAAACCTCCCTGTTCTTCCGCTCGGGACGAGCGACCCACCACTGGGGCTCCGAGCAGGGGCATTTTACGCTCACCACTCGCGGGTCACTGCTTATGCCCGACTACGGCTACCACGGCCACGAACACGACACCGGCGCCCAGGTCCACGGCAGCGGCACCTGGCTGCATAACGTGGTCACCTTCGGCCCCTGGTGGAACGGCGGCCGGGGCATGGAGCGCGCCGGGCAGGAGCGCGCGATCCATCTGGGGGAGGAATATGACTACGCCGTTGCCGATCTCTGCCTGACCAACGTCCGCGTCACCAACTGGCGCAATATCCAGCCCATCATCCCCATCGAGTACTACCGCCATCTGCTCTTCGCGCACAACCGCTACGTCTTCATCTGGGATCGGATAGACTTCAGCCTCTACCGCTCGCAGTTACGGATACACTGCCTCGCTACCCAGATGCGTCAGGAAGAGAACCGCCTGCGTTTCCGGGGACTGGACGATGTGGACCTGCTGGTGACGCTGGTTGCCCCCGCCGAGCCCACCGTGCACGAGGGGCTGATTGGCTATCAGCGCTACGCCCTGCTGGAGCAGGACTACCAGCGCGATTACCTCTGGATCTGCCAGCCGTTGGGACCCGGTGAGACGGAGTTTGACATCGTCAGCCTCCCCAACCTGATTACCATTCGCGGAACGGACCTGCATGGCGCGGAGTTCGAGGATCATATCGTCTACGCCAAAGGCGACTTCGGGACACAGGTGCAGATGGGCGGCGCCCCCTGGCGATTGGACGGAAGGCTCGGAGTGGTGCGAGACGGGAAAGTGAAGGTCTTGGATGGGGAAAGCCTCACTCCCTGCGGGTAGGACAGGCTTCCAGCCTGTCTCAGATCGGCGGGGCAGGCCGGAAACCCGCCCTGCGCGGAGGCACGCATGGCATTCGAAGTCGCAGGCTACAATCCCGAGCAACTCGACCGCTGTATGGTCTGCGTCCCTGCCGGGCCGACAAGCTTCGGGTTGACGGCCGAGGAAAAGGAACAGCAGGCCCGGCGCGCCGGTGTGCATCCGGACATGCTCCAGTTCCATGCCGACCGCCGTGAGGTCGAGACCGGCGAGTTCTGGATAGACCGCTATCCGGTTACGCGCGGCCAGTTCCTCCGCTTCCTCCAGGCCACCGGGTACGAGATCGAGTACAACGGCTGGCTGGTCGGCTGGCGCGAGCTCACCGGCTGGGAAGACTGGTCGGAGGAGAAGCACCCCTTGCCCATGGTGGGCGTCAATTCGGAGGATGCCGCGGCCTACGCGGCGTGGCTGGGCAAGCGACTGCCGACCGAGGTGGAGTGGGAAAAGGCCTGGCGCGGGAGCGACGGGCGGCTCTTTCCCTGGGGCGACGAGTGGCAGGAAGCGGCGGTGCGGCGCAATCCGGGGACGGCGCCTCTCGCCGTGGAGACGCCGGTCGGAGCGACCCCGCCGGTCGGGCCTCATGCTCTCCACGGCTACGGCCAGGTGCTGGAGTGGGTGCAGACCCTCTTCGTACCTCACAGCCAGACGGGGAGACCGCTGCGCGGCGCTCACCACCTTCTCGCCGGGGGCAGCTTCCGGCACCAGCAGGAGTACTCGTTCCTCCCCAGCGCCCGCACCACCTGGGTCCCCCAGACGCGTGCCTACAACTACGGCTTCCGCTGCGTCTCCGACACTCGCCCGTCCGGTCTGGTGGAGGATCCGGCCTACCACGTGCTGCGTTGCGACCCGGTGCGAGAGATAGCCCCGCGCCCAGAGCTGTACCGGGTCGAGCCCCTTCGCCTGGTTCCCTACCCCTGGGCAACCCTGGCGATTCACGTGCCCTGGTTTCCCGAGAGCGTCTGGGCGTTGGACTGCCCGGAGGCCGACTGGGACGTCTTCGGAGGGGCCAATGCCTGGCCGTACCGTCCCGAGCCCGAGTGGCGCCTGCCCTGGGTGGTGGACGGCGATGGCCAGGCCGTGCGCTATGACCGTCGTGACGGCGGCAAGCGCGCGCTATTTGAGGCCTGGGTGGAGGGGGATACCGTCCACTACCGCTTCGATACGGAGGGGATCGCGCCGGTGCGGCCGGGGGCCTTCTGCTTCAAGACCTTCAGCCCCTTCTTCTCCAGTCAGGAGCGTCTGGCCCAGGCGCGGATCGAGGGCGGGAGGGTGACCCGCTGCTGCGATCTGCCGCTCCCGCCTGCCTCGCCCTCCCCCTTCTTCTGGAGCCTGGGCGAGATCGAGCCTCCCGACCGCGCCGCGCTGCTCTCACCCGACGGCAGGGCCCAAGTGCTCTTTCAGCAGGGGCCATACACTGCCAGCGGCAATGGCTGGCCGCCCTGCACGCACCTCAACCAGGGCGGCTGGGGGCCGGGGACGCGGGAGGAAGACATCGTGAAAGTGAAGGCCGGGGAAGGGAGCTTCACCTTCGCAATCATGGACTAGGCTTTACTGTGCCCTCCCCCAGGTCCTCCCACGGCGTCTGCACCTGGTCTAGCTTGATGTTCGCAAAGACGTTGTGGTACGACCCCGGGTCAATCCGTCCACCCCGGGCCCCGCGCTGGAACAGGCACCCGTCAATCAGGTTGTAGGCAAACACCGGCGGCATCTCCGCCGTTACCCGCTCTGGCTGGCGCCGCGCATGGTGGTAGCCCGCCCCCTGAGGCGCGTTCCAGAAGTCCACCGCCGCGAACGGCTCCATCCAGTAGTCATACCACTTCCAGTACGGTCCCGGCTGGTTGTTGGGCAGGCTCCGGTAGTCCACAATCGCGGTGTCGCGGATGACGTTCCCCAAGATGATCGGCGCCTCCACGTAGCGCTTGGCCTGGTCCACGTGCGCCCCGCCGCGGAACTCGATGTGCCCCATTCCCACCAGGTACGAGTTGAGGATCTCGTTGTAGTAGCAGAAGAAGGCGCCCTCGGTCCAGTCCGAGCCGTTGATGGCCCAGAAGATGATCCCCTCGGCGTCGTAGGAGTGCAGCCCGTCCACGGTGTTGGCCAGGCAGTTGCCCCAGAACTGGAAGGCCGCGCCGCTACGGCGGTCGTTCTGGGCGAGAAAGACACTCTCGGCGAAGTAGTCGCCGATAGTCAGCACCGTTGTCTCGTCCACCGGCACCCGCCAGGGGGCAACGAGAGTGAGCGTATCGGCGGTGTTGTCGGCGATGCGGCCATACTGCCCCAGCCCCCGTCCGGCCACCACCAGCGCATACCGCTCCTGGTGCTCGTGCGGCCTCCAGCCTGCCCCGGCCACGGTAACGGTGCTTCCGGTGGCCCCGGTCGGTGTTCCCTTCCAGACATTCCCCCCGCCTTCCATCAGCAGCGTCTCATTGGCATTGCCGCCCCGATCTACCCATTCCTGGGTATTGCGCGCGAAGTAGTTGTGGTAGAAGGACGGCCGTCCCTGCTGCATCACCATCCCCCGCTTGGAGTTGTACAGCCGGTTGTCCTCAATCACGCACTCCACCATCCCACCCCTGAAGCCGACCAGGTCACACTGCTGATCGCTGAGCGAGTACATCTGATTCCGCGCGATCTTGGCCCGGTCCGCCCGGCCCAGGATGACCAACGCGCTGCTAACTGACTCCAACGTGTTGTCGGCGATGAGCAGATTCCGCGACCGGTTCGGCACCCAGATACAGCCGTAGGAGGGGTTGTACCCGCCGTCCACCCGGGCTCCCTGTACCTGATTGCGAATGCGACAATTCCGGATGGAGATGTTATCGCACGATTGCCCCGGATTGGCCACCAGCACGCACACTCCCTCGTCCCCGCGGTTCTCGATGGACAGGTCGGAGAGGGAGGAGTCCGTCTTCAGCCAGATCAGGGGCGTGGTGTGCTTGACGAAGGGGTACCAGTCGTTGGGCATGCCCTTGACGTCCCACTTCTCCAGCTCGGTGGGAAAGCCGGAGGAGTTCGGCAGGCCGCGCGAAATGATAGTAGTCGCGCCGGCTCCGGCCCCGTGCAGGGAGCATCCCGGCGGCACGCGCAGGCAGCGCGAGATCGGGTACAGTCCCGCCTCCAGCACGATTACCGCCCCGCTCGGCTTGCCGGCCCCCGCCGCCAGAGCCTTCTCGAAAGCTCCGGTAGCGTCACTCCCGTCCCCTTTGGCGCCGAAGTCGCGCAGCAGTAGCGTCGCCGGCCCGGGTCCGGTCCGCACCGGCGGCGGTCCGGGTATGGGCCCAACCTTCACCCACCCATAGTCTCCCCCACTCCCGTTGTGCAGCCACACCTCTCCTCCACCGCGTGCGCGAATCCCTACCCGATACGGGTTGGAGAAGTACGAGGTGTCCTCGTAGTTGATCCACTCCGCCCGGACCAGCTTCTCGCCTTGCCGGACCACCAGGCAACCGGGCCGATTGGAGCCCAGCAGCCGCCCGTACAGCCGGGCTGTCTGGTCGGCAGGCGCGTCAATCCACCACGGCTCCGGCAGATTCACCACGTAGGGCGCGGACCAATCCCCTCCCGCGTTGCGCGCCCAGACTACTGTAACCTCCGTCCCCCACCCCGGCGGCATGGCGAAGGCCACCACTTGCGTGGTGGCGTCTACCACCTTGCAGGCCACCGCCTCCTTCGGCGGCTCGGCCGGAGGGGTGGCGGCCAAGCCGGTGCGCTGGGCCGATTCCAGCGCCGCCTCCCATACCTTCTCCTTCTGGCGTGGATCCCCCGGCCAGCGCGGCGCGAGGGCGCGGACCTCCACCTGTCCCGGCGTGAAGCCCTCGCCGTAGGCCTGGGCCACCTCCCCGGCGGGGGCATTGCCGATGCGAGCAACGAGCGGCGCGGCCTGGGTAAGGGTAGCGGTCATGAGCAACACGAGCCCAACGGGAATGAGTCGCACGGTGCTCTCCTTTCAACGGCGAGGACAGGAAGTGCAACGCCGAGATGGGATACCCGGGGGTATCTAGTGGTCAAAGTGCATCAGCACCTCGCACACGCCGTCTTTCTCCTGGGCTTTCAGGCTGTCGGCATGCTGGCGCGCCAGGTAACCCGCCATCTTCGCCATGGCCGTCTCATCCTCCAACAGTTCCTCCGCCGCCGGCGCCGACCGGCCGTACACCAGGGGCTGCCCGGGGTACTTGACCTCCACGTTCAGGTTCAGTTCGTCGAAGTGGGCGGCGATCTCCACCTCCCCCGTAGCCAGCCGGCCCCCGGCCAGTGCCTCGGCAATCTCCACCAGCGCCGCCGTAGCCCGCTGAATGACCTCCCGCCGCGCGCCCCAGTGCGCTCCGTGTGTCTCCATGAACTTATAGATCGCTTCCACTGCTTCCGGCCCCGGCGTCACCACCAACCTGACGCGCTCGGCCACCCCTAGCCGCAGCAGCACGTTGAGCACAATGGCCAAGACCGTCGCCAAGGCCAACGAGGAGGAAAAGATCGGCTCCAGGTAAGACGGCACGCTGCGGAAAAGCTCCGGCAACGCATTGACGCCGAGCCCGAAGATGAGCGCAAACCCCATCACGAAGGTCTTGCGCTCGTCCAGCATGCGCGAGGTGATAATCTGCACCCCGGCCGCGATCATGAAGCTGATGCAGAAGATGTGGGTAGCGCCGATCACAAAGGGCGGCATCATCAGCAGAGCGGCCGCCACCTTGGGGAAAAAGGCCAGCCCGATCAGCAGCGCCCCTCCAGCCACCCCCACCAGGCGGCTGGTTACGCCGGTGGCCAGGGACAAGCCGATGTTCTCGGACTGGCTGGCCTGGCCCATGCCGCCCAACAAGCCGCCCAGCAAGGTGCCCAGGCTCCCCGCCATGATCCCGCCCCGGACCGAGTGCATGTCCACCCGCCGCCAGTGCGCGTCATTGGCCTTCTGACAGGTCGTCAAGTCGCCCACGCTCTTCAGCGTGGAGCAGGTCACCGCGATCAGGAAGGAGGGCACCAGAGCCCAACTGAAGGCATACCGCAAGCCCGGCAGCCAGGGCACCCCGAGCAGCGGCGCTTTCGTTACGTGCTCCACCTCCTCACCGCTGAACAGCCCCATCTTGGCCGCCAGGGCGTACCCCCCCAGCATCACGATAATCAGGCTGAACTGCTTGGTGCGCCCCGGCCCCCACACGCTGATCCCTACCAGCAGCGCTAGTGTCACCACCGAAAGCCCTGTAATCGTCAGGTCCATCCCGTGGGCGCCCTCGCCGCCGCCGAAGAAGTCCTCGATGGCCAGCGGCACCACCGACAGCCCCACCATTACCACAATCAGCCCCGTCACCTCCGGCGGGAACAGCATCCGCAACCGGTAAAGAGCCTGCGAAAGCAACCCTTGGAAGAGTCCGGCTATCGCCGTCATCCCCGCCAGCAGTGGCAGACCTCCCGCCTGCAGCGCCTGCAGCGACGCGCTCATGAAGGAGGCATCCGGCCCCTCCGGCGCCAGGTACCCCGACCCTACCGGGCCCTGGCGCAGGGTCTGCGCGATCGTCGCGACTCCGCCGGCTACCATGGCCAGCGAGATAAAGGCCCGCGCCGTCTCCGCCGGTGCATGGCTCACCCGCATCAGGATGACAGCAAAGGTCAGTCCCACAAACTGGATGCACACGTGCTGCAGACCGAGCAGCACCGTCATCCACAGCGGCGGCTTCTCCTCCACCGCATACAGGAGATTTGCGGGCCGCGACGGCGCCAGCAACCTGGAGACAGTTCCCGACGACTGCGCTGGTGCCAATGCTTGACTCCTCGGTACTACTGGTCTCTACCCAATGCGCTGTATACCTCTTGGCACCCCCTCTCCCGCAGGGAGAGGAGGCCGGGGGGTGAGGCGTCCTCTCCGTACCCTCCCTTTCAAGGGGGGTCGGCGCCGCAGGCGCCGGGGTGAGTCCTCCCCCTTTCCCACGGCTTGCTCCTACCGGTCCACCTCCGCCCAAGGCGGCGGGTTCTCGTACACCGGCCTCTCGGTGCGGTTCTCCAGTAACACAGTGCCCGTCCCCTGGTCAATCACAGGTAGTCCTACATCAAAGAACGTGTTCCCGTTCACCATCGTCCCCCCGGAGATTTTCCGCAGTTCCACGCCCCAGTCACAGCGGGTGACATAGTTGCGCTCGATCAGCGTGTCTATCCAGATAGGGCTCTGGGCACGGTCCTGGCTGTAGGAGCGCCCAATGTCCAGCCAGAAGGCCGACTGCACCGGACGGTACATACCCCACCGCGTTTGCTCCCAGACGTTGTCGTACTGGTTCTCCCGCTTGCGCCGCACGTCGCTGAGGAAGTTGTCGCGAAAGATGTTGCCCAGATTCCGCACGCCCGCGTCCTGCTTGATGTCGCCCAGCACCGTCATCCAGAACCCGCCCTGGTCCTCCAACACGTTCCCCGCGAAGAGGTTGTAGTAGTCGGGGACTAGCATGCTCTTCTCCGCCTCGCCCCAACTCCACACGGAGATTCCCAGGCTGTTCTCCGAGCGATTGCGGATGAGGCGATTGTTGATGATCCCCGCGCCGTAGAACATCATGGAGTTGTCGCAGTCCACGTCACGGTTGTTGCTGAAGGCGTTCTCGACCACACCCCGCATCACCGAGATCCGCACGTCGCCGGAGGGGACAATCGCCCAGGGCCGCTCCAGGACCACCCTGGTCTCGCTGTTGTCGGCGATACGCACATACTGCCCCAGCCCCCGGCCGTTGACGACCACCGCGAACGAGTTCTTCAGGTCCCCCGGCTTCCACCCCGCTCCCGGCGCAGTGAAACCGCCCGCCTCGACCGTGCCCGGCTTACCGAACCACTGAAAGCCCGACCCCTCAAACAGGAAGGTCTCCCCCGCGTTCCCGCCAAAGCGGTCGGCTTCCACCACGTTGGCGTCAATGAAGTTGCGGTAATGCCCGGTGACGCCGTGGGTCTGCCAGACGAAGCCCCGGTTGGAGCCGAAGGCGCGGTTGTGCTCCACCGTGCAGTGTTCGCTGGCCCACAGCGCCACCGGCGAGCCACGCAGCCGCCCCGAGGTGAACTCGTTGTCGTGGATCCAGGCGTGCGCCATGTTGTGCACCAACAACATGCAGCGCTCAAAGATACAGTCGCCAATCTCGAAGTTGACCCCATAGTGGATGTCCACCAGCCCGCCCTGCAGCCGCACGCGGCGCAGGTGGCAGTCGTACAGGGGCTGCATGTTGTTGTAGTAGCTCACCGGGATCGTCATCTGGTTGGCGACCCGGATGGTCAAATCCTCGATTCCGGTATGGTTGACCTCGCGGGAGGAGATGAGCCAGTAGGCTCTGGTCTTGACCGCAGGGTCGGCCCCGAAGAAGACAGTGGTGGCCTCCCGTCCCGCCCCACGCAGGATGACGTTGGCCCGCAGTTGCAGCGTGTCGTTGAGCCGGTAGGCCCCTGGCGGCAGGTAGACAATCCCCCCGCCGACTTCCCCTGCTTTGTCCACCAGCGCCTGCAGCGCCGGTCGGTCGTCGGTCACGCTGTCGCCCTTGACCCCGGCCTCGGCCGCGTTGAAAAGAGCCTGCGGGAAGTCTGGCTCCGCCGTCACCTTCAGCGGCAAAGCCTCCGTGAAACCGTACATGCCACCGGAGTTGTTGTGCAGGAAGACCTGGTAGTCACCCGGGGCCGTGTCCGGCGGCACGCGGAACTGAGCGCAGAACTGCTCGGCCACGCCGTCCTCATGGTGGCGCTCCACCTGGGGCAGCTCTACGGCCGGTCCTCCCGCCGCCGGGCGCAGGAAGACGTAGTTCTTCATGTAGATGTCGCCCTTGAAGCTCCAGCCGCAGATCCGGTTCAGCTCGCCGGGGCGGGAGGTGTTGTGGAGCAGGAACCAGGCCGCGGGGCGATTGACGGCCAGAGCGTTACTCAGCCGCTCGCCTTGCCGGAGCCAGACCAGGGCGGTGAAGCCGGGCGGGTAGTTCACGCCCCCACCCTGCTTGGGGAGGGTGACAAAGACGCTGCGCTCCGTCGCGTGAAAGGGCTTGAGCGTGAAGGTGTGAAAGTCCGGCGGCGTAAGTGGCAAGGGCGCGGGCTTCCCCGGATAGCGCTGGGCCAGCTCGGTCGTGATCTTGGGCAAGTCCGGTCGCTGCTTCTCTTCGGTGCCGGGGACATGTACCACCACTTGCACGGTCGCCGGGTCGTAATCTCCTCCGGAGAGCACCAGAGTATATCCCGGCGCAGTGTCCGAGGCATGCACCAGGTAGGGCGCCCCCTGGGCCAGAACGCCGCCCGCCGGCAGGAGCAAGACGAGCAGAACGAGGAGGAGCAGGGTTGGGATTCTCATCGGCCTCCCTCCGCAACACGTGTAGGCAGAGATTCCACGCGCCGATGAGAGGTTCCTGCCTTGCCCGACGGAGCGCCTGAGGAGCTGGACGCTGATCTCACGCCCCCATTGACATTCCCTTCCCCGCGCCACACAATACGTGGCAGTTGCTCTATCCTTCTCCGTCTTCACCTAGCCATGACCCAGACCACCACCTCCCCCCCCTCCACCGGCTATCAGCCCTCCGAGCGCCTCTTGCGCCGGCGCGACCGAGTTCTCGCCTCGCCGTCGGCGCTCTCCACCGACGCCTGGTGGCGACCTTACTACTACCTACAGGGCTGGCGCGAGGCCGAAGGCGAGCCTCTGCCGCTCCGCAACGCCGCCGGCCTGGCCCGCGTTATCGAGAAGATGCCGGTGCGCCTGGCGGAGGAGGAACTGCTGGTTGGGGAGCACGGCAACCCGCCCATGTTTCCCAACTTCGGCGGCGAGATCACCCTCACCCAGCGCGCCGAGATCCGCGCCGCTCTGCCCGCCTGGCCGGCAGAAGAGCTGATTACCTGGCTCCAGGAGCGCCCCTTTGCCTGGCAGGCGCTGGCCCCGGTAGCGCCTCCGCCGCCGGAGATGCAGGCCGCTCGGGAGCACGGGGTGATTGTGGTCTGGGGTACCGACCTCAATCACTCCATCCGCGCCTATGAGAAGGTCCTCCGCCTGGGCTTCTCCGGTCTGCGCGCCCAGGTGGAGGAACAACTGGCGCGTCTTTCCCCGGCGGCCCCCGAGGCCTCTCACCATCGCGCCAATCTCCTGGCCTGGCAGCGTCTCTGCCGGGCCGCCGAGGGTCTGGGCCTACGCCATGCCCAGGCGGCCCGCGAGCGCGCCGCAGCCTGCGCCGACCGGGCGGAGGCAGCGGAGTGGGAGGAGGTCGCGGTCGTCTGCGAGCGCGTCCCCGCCCTCCCCGCCCGCACCTTCCGGGAAGCGCTCCAGGCCCTGTGGTTCGCCCACATGATCACCGTCTGGGAGGACGGAGTCAACGCCAACGGCATCGGCCGCATTGACCAGTTTCTCTGGCCCTACCTGGAGGCGGACCTGGCCGCCGGTCGCCTCACCTGGCAGCAGGCCGGCGATCTGCTGGCCGCACTCTGGATAAAGCTCTATCAGACTTACGACGTCCAACAGATGATGATCGGCGGCCAGACCGCCGACGGTCAGGACGCTGTCAACCCCCTCACGTACCTGGTCCTGGACGTGACCGAAGCCCTCGGCTTCATCCGCTGCCTGTCGGCCAGGGTCCATCGCGGCAGTCCCCGGGAGTTTCTCTCCCGCTGCGTGGACCTGCTCGCGCACGGCGGCGGCATTCCCTTCTTCTTCAACGACGAGGCCCTCCTCCCCGCGCTCACTGCCAAAGGCATTCCCCTGCAAGACGCCCGCGATTACGCCGCCATCGGCTGCATCGAGATTACCATCCCCGGCAAGGCCAATCCGCACGCCGTCAGCCATTGGATCAACCTGCTCAAGGTCCTGGAACTGGCGCTCAACGACGGCCGGGACCTGCTGGACGGCACGCAACTGGGCCCCCGTACTGGCACCCTCGCCGAAATGCGGAGCATGGACGAAGTCCTGGCCGCCTACGCCGAGCAACTGCGCTACTTCGCCGACTGGGCGGTCTACGGCTCCAATGCCGCCGAACTGGCCCACCGGCAGCAGTACCGTCTGCCCTACCTGTCCCTGCTCACCGACGACTGCGTGGCCCGTGGCTTAGACATCATCGAGGGGGGCGCGCGCTACAACTACCATTCCAGCGCCGCTATGGGGATTCCCAACGTCGCCGACAGCCTCGCCGCGCTCGAAACGGTGGTCTTCTCCGACCGGCGGGTCACGCCGGCGGAGATGCTGGCCGTCTTGCGTGAGAATTTCGCCGGTCGCGCGGACCTCCTGGGCTATCTCCGCCACCGGGTCCCCAAGTACGGCAACGATCAGGAACTGCCCGACCGCTACGCCGCGGACCTGGCCCGGCAGTATTGCGAGCTGCTCGGCGGCTACCGGACCGTCACCGGTGGCACCTTCTTCTGCCACCTGTTCACCTTCACGCTGATGCTGGGCTACGGCAAACTCACCGCCGCCTCCCCGGAGGGCCGCCCGGCGGGCGAGCCACTGGCCTACAGCGTCTCACCGGTGCAGGGCCGCGACCGCGAGGGCTTCACCGCCGTGCTCAACTCTCTCGCCCGCCTGCCGCATCACCTGGCCGCCGCCAGCAGCAGCGCCATCCTCGAGGCTCATCCCAGCCTGCTGCAGGGCCGGGAAGGGCATGAGGCCTTCGTGGACATGCTCACCACTGCCATTGACCGGGGCGTCGGGCAGTTGCAGATCAACGTAGTCAGCGCCGAGACGCTGCGCGAGGCCCAGCGCGATCCTGAGCGTTACCGCAGCCTCTGTGTCCGCGTCTCCGGCTTCAGCCAGCAGTTCGTGCTGCTCGAGCGCGAGATGCAGGACCACATCATCGCCCGTACGAAACACGAGAAGTGACGGCAGGCTAGGGAGGATGCCGTGTGCGCAGTTCCCACAACTGAGGAAATGAAGAGGGCAGCGGCATGGTTCGCCCACGCCGGGGCGCCCCCTGCCGGGAACGACTCCGCCTTCCCGCTCTCCTTCCACTACGGCGGTCTTCCCTCCAACGACTTGCTGCCCCAGTGGGAGGCCGAGGTAAAATCCGGCGAGGTGGAGGGCGGCCAGACCAGAACCGTCTTGCTGCGCGATCCCGAGACGCGCCTGGAATGCCGCTGCGAGATCACCCTCTTTCCCGACTTCCCTGCCGTTGAGTGGGTCGGCTACTTTCGCAACGAGGGGGTCGAGGACACCCCCCTTCTCAGCGGGATTCGGGCCCTCAGCACCGTCTTCCCGATTGACGAACAGGGATCGTGTACCCTCCACTACGCACGCGGCAGCGGCCCGGCCCAGAACGACTTCGAGCCGTTGCAGGCTCTGCTGAACCCAGGCGAGCACCGCCTCGCCTCCCAGCTAGGACAGTCCTCCAACGGGCAGCTTCCGTTCTTCAACCTGCAGCTGGACAACCGGGGCGTCATCGGGGCGGTCGGCTGGACCGGAGACTGGGAAGCGCTCTTCCGGCGCGACCGCGACCGCTGCGCCGAGGTGAGCGTGCAGGCCGGGATGCAACGCACTCACCTGCGGCTGCACCCTGGGGAGGAGATTCGCACGCCCCGCCTCCTCTTGCTCTTTTGGGAAGGCGACCGCATTCACGGACACAATATGCTGCGCCGATTCCTCCTGGCCCACCACTGCCCGCGCCCGGGGGGAACGCTGCTCCAAGGACCGATCTGCTATCTCAATTGGGGCGAGAACCTGGTGGACCGGCAGATCGCCAAGGCGCGCTGGTGGAAGGAGCAGGGCCTGCCCGGCGACGTCTTCTGGGTGGACGCCGGCTGGTATGGCGACGCCCCCTATCGGGAAGACTCCACCGTCTTCAACAGCCAGTGGGCCCGGCAGGTCGGCAACTGGCAGCCCAATCCCGCCATGTACCCCGATGGCCTGGGGCCCCTCGGCCAGGCGGTGGAGCAGGCCGGGATGAAGTTCCTGCTCTGGGTCGAAACCGAGCGCGCCTGCGTCTGGACCCGCCTGGCTCAAGAGCACCCCGAATGGATGCTCGGTCCCTTCGACGACAACTGCCTGGTCAACCTGGGCCTGCCCGAAGCACGAGCAGGGGTCACCGACCTGATCTCCGGGCTGGTCGAGCAGGCCCATCTGGGTGTCTACCGGCAGGACTTCAACATGTCACCGGCACCCTTCTGGGAGCAGGCTGACGCTCCCGACCGGGTCGGCATGAGCGAGATCCGCCACATCGAGGGCCTGTACAAGTTCTGGGATGACCTACTGGAGCGCCATCCCGGTCTGTACATTGACAACTGCGCAGGCGGCGGACACCGGATTGACCTGGAGACCATTTCCCGCAGTATCCCCCTCTGGCGCAGCGACTACCAGTGCTACCTCGGCTTCGACCCCCTGGGCATGCAGGGGCAAACCCACGGACTGAGCCTGTGGGTGCCGCTCAGCGCCGGCGTTTGGGAAGGTGCCACTCTGTACGGCGCCCGCAGTGCCATGAGCCCGGCGGTGGTCCTCTGCACCAATCGCTACGAGACCGAGCCTCCGCCGCCCGTCCCCCTGGGTCTCCTGCGCCAGGGCCTGGAGGAGCAGGCACGGGCACGCCCCCTCTTCTACGGCGACTTCTACCCGCTTCTGTCCTACAGTCTCGCTGAAGACGTCTGGGCCGCCTGGCAGTGGGACCGGCCCGACCTGGGCAAGGGTCTGGTCCTGCTCTTCCGCCGACAGGCCAGCCCCTATCCGCAGATGGAGGTTCGCCTGCAGGGCCTGCTGCCTGACGCCAAGTACGAGATTACTGACGCCGACAGCGGCGAAGTCTGGGACCGCACCGGGCGCAACCTAACCGAACGAGGTATCCTCGCCGAGATTGGGGAGCGACCGGGATCGCGCCTGTGGTGGTACCGGAAGGTAGGCTGACAGAGAAGGTCCTTCTCCTTGCCCCGTTGAATAGCCCCCCGTCTTGCGCCTTACCCGCCGGGACAGAGAGGATGCACTATGCCCGAAATCGCCATTATCGGCGCCGGTTCTATCGGCTTCGCCCAAACCCTCATCAAGGACGTCCTGTCCTTTGAGTCTCTGCGCGACACCCACTTCCGCCTTATGGACATTGACGAGGAGCGCTTGGAGGTCACTTACCAGGTGGCCCTCAGGCTGTTCGAGCAGGAAAGCCTGCCGGCCACAGTGAGCAAGACCCTCAACCGCGCCGAGGCGCTTGACGGCGCCGACTACGTGATGTGCGCCATCCTGGCGAACGGGATCGAGCCCTTCGAGAACGAAATCAACATCCCCTACAAGTACGGCATCACCCAGCCGGTCGGCGATACCATGTGCGTGGGTGGTATCTTCCGCGCTCTGCGCACCATCCCCATCCTGGTGGACATCTGCCGCGATATCGAGCGCCTCTGCCCCGACGCCTGGATGCTCAACTACACCAATCCCATGACGATGGTCACCTGGGCCTGCAACGTGGCGACCCGGGCCAAGTTTGTGGGTTTGTGTCACGGGGTACAGGGCACAGCCGCCGAACTGGCCCGCATGATCGGTCTAACCCCCGAACAGGTCAAGTACTGGGCCGCCGGCATCAACCACATGGCCTGGTTCCTGCGTCTGGAGGACCTGACCGGCAACAGCCTGTACCCCGCGCTGTGGGAGAAGATTGACCGCGAGGGACCGCCGGCCGGCGACAAGCTCCGCTGGGACCTGGCCCGATACGTCGGCTACTACATGACCGAGTCGTCGGGGCACCTGTCCGAGTATATCCAGTATTACCGCAAGCGCCCCGACCTGATCGAGCAGTTCGATACCCCGGGGCACTTTGCCGGGGAGCACGGCGTCATCCTGGAGGCTTACCGCACCCACTGGAAGAGCCACGCCGAGCGCACCTACAAGCAGATCAGCGGCGAGGAGCCCATCCCCTTTGGCGGGCGTAGCGCCGAGTACGCCTCCAACATCATCAACTCCCTGGAGACCGGCGAGCTCTTCCGCTTCAACGGCAACGTAATGAATCACGGCCTGATCAGCAACCTGCCGGAGGGGGCCTGCGTGGAGGTGCCCTGCTTCGTGGACAATCTGGGGGTCCACCCCACCCCGGTCGGCGCACTGCCCCCGATCTGCGCTGCGCTCAACCAGTCCAACCTCAGCGCCCAGGGCATGGCGGTACAGGCGGCGCTGACCGGCGACCGGGAGCTAGCCTTCCACGCCGTTTTCGTGGACCCACTGACCTCGGCGATGCTGGCCCCCAGCGAGATAAAGGCGATGTTTGACGAGCTCTTCGAGGCTAACCGCCCTTGGATGCCGCAGTTCTGAGTCGCCCCGCGTGGCGCGGGCAATGACAGCTAAGGAGACCCCATGTACGCCGACCAGATCCTCAGCAGTTTCGTGCAAGAGAAGAAGAAGCCCTACCGACCCCAGTTCCGTCTCAAGAAGGAGAAGCGGGGCTGGCGCCTCTTTGACGGCGACACGGCCATCGCTTTCTTCTACCCCACCTTCCTCGACATCTGGTCCTTCTCCCCTTTCGAGCCGCCGGTCGAGTTCAACCAGGACGACCCCGAGGCCGTGGTGGACCTCTACACGGTGCACAATTCGGTCGTGAACCTGGCCGCCCATGGCTGGCCCCGGCACTGGTTCGGCGAGGGCGACGATGTCAATCGGATGATCTCCTGGAAGTGGGTGAGCAAGTCCGGGACGGAACTCCAGGCCGAAGTGAGCGGCAGCTTCCCCGGTGGGGAGCGTATCCGCTGGGTCATCCGCGTCTGGTACGACCCCGCCTGGGCCCGCTACCGCTATGAGGTGGCGATTGACGCCTGGATGCTCGAGCCCCAGGGCTTTGAGCCTTTCAACATGATGCTGGCCGGGGCACTCTGTTGCTGCTGCGAGGATCGCCGCTGGACCCACTCAATCTGGGAGGACTGCGCGGGCAATCTGCGCCGCCTGGTCCACTCCAACGCGCTGTTCACCGTGACCGACTACGCCGACTCCGACTGGCGTACCCGCAATATACCCTACCGTGGGGCCTGGGTCGCCTACGCCGCGCACGACACCTTCAACCCGGCAGTCCTGATTAGCGACAACAACGTCCCCCTCAAGCTGGCGACCTGTAGCCAGCTCTTCGACGAGCACATCATCTGGAACGACGCCGGCGCCGAGAATCTCGACGAGGACGGCCTCTTCCATTTCCGTATGGTCTGCGAGTTCGTCAACCTCGGTGGGCCCTTGGCCAAGCAGTTACTGAAGAAGGCCCAGGACCCGGTGCAGCCCGCACACTGGCGCGAACAGCTGGTGGCCCTGGCGTTCCACATGAACCGGGAGAACGACTTCGAGGAGCCGGTGGACCCCTGGGCGCCGGAAGACTGCCCCGTGTACGCTCTGCCTCTGGTCTCGGACGGCCCGGCCGTCTGGGCTGACGACGCTGCTCACAGCGGCAGACGCTCGATCCGCCTGACCAACACCATCGTCAACGAGCGCAATGAGATCTTCCCCTGCGGCGCGGTCTGCAACGTCAAACCGCGCACGAGGTACCGACTCAGCGGCTGGATCAAGACCAAAGGCGTCGAGCGCTTTGCCCGGCTGGAGTTGGCCTCCTATGAGTACACCTACGTCAATATCATTGACGTGGCCCCCTCCACCCACGTGAGCGGTACCCGCGACTGGACCCGAGTAGAAGCAGTGCTGGACAGCGGCGAAGAGGAATACCTGATGCCGATCATGCGCCTCTACGGGCCGGGGGTGGCCTGGTTTGATGATCTGAAGCTGGAAGAGGTGTAGGACCTCGCCCGCACCGGCGGGACGCCGGCGCCACCGGGAGGAGACCTGTATGCACGGCAGTCTATCACTCAACGGCACCTGGGGGCTGACCTGGACCGAGGGCGCCCCGCTCATGCACTCGAACTACTTCCTGGGCGAGCACTGCGAAGGCCGGGACCTGCTCCCCGCCGCAGTCCCTGCCCCCATTCACCAGGTGCTCATGGACTGCGGCCTGCTGGAGGACCCTAACCTCGGCCTCAACTCACTCAACGCCCGCTGGGTGGAGGAGCAGTTTTGGACCTATCGCTACGAGTTCACCGCCCCCGAAAAGACGCTCTCCGCCCCGGCCTGGCTGGTCTTTGAGCGCCTGGAGATGATGGCGACCGTCTGGCTCAACGGTGAGGAGGTCGGCAAGCATGCCAACGTTCACCGCCCGGCCCGCTTCAACGTCACCGGTAAGCTGCGCCCCGGCTCCAACCTCCTCGTGGTGCAGCTGACGACCGGCATGCACGAGGTCTGCGACCTGCCGGTGCGTGACTACATGCCCGATGAGATCTCCCTGCTCACTCGGCGGCCCTGGCTGCGCAAGCCCCAGTACCAGTGCGGCTGGGACTGGAACTGCCGCCTGATGAACGTCGGTATTCTCGGCGACGTGCGTCTGGAGTGGAGCACCGTTCCCCGGGTGGACCAGGTCACCGTCTTTGCGGTCCCCAGCGAGGACCTCTCCACGGCTGCCTTCCACGTACGGGTCACAGTGGACAATCCCGGCGACGCTGAGGTCTCCGGCACTCTCACTGCCCGTCTCTCCGGCGCCGGCCAGGAGGTATCGGTCCCCGTCACCCTCCCGCCCGGTGAGAGCCGCCCGGAGGCCATCCTGGAGATCGCTCAGCCCCAGTTGTGGTGGCCCGTCGGGCAGGGCGAACCTTTCCTCTACACCGTGGAGGTGTCGCTGGAGGCGGGCGGAGACACCCAGACCGCCCTCCGCCGGACCGGCGTGCGCCGGGTGGAGATGGACCAGTCGCCCCACCCGGAGACTGGCCGCTACTGCACGCTCAAGATCAACAACCGCCCGATCTTCTGCAAGGGCGGCAACTGGGCCCCGGCCGATCTGCTCTACAGTCGTGTGGAGCCTGAGCGCTACCGACAGCTGGCCGAACTGGCCCTGGAGGCGAACTTCAACTTCATGCGCGTCTGGGGCGGCGGCACCTTCGAGGCTCCCCTGCTGGAGGTCTGCGACGAACTGGGCCTGCTGGTCTGGCATGATTTGCTCTTCGCCTGCTCCAAGTACCCCGGCGACGATCCCGACTTCGCCGCTGAGGTCCGCCGCGAGGTCACCTGGGGCGTCCGCGAACTCGCCCATCATCCCTCCCTGGTCGTGTGGTGCGGGAACAACGAGATTGAGTGGGGCGACTGGGCCTGGGGCTATGACGACCAGCGCCGCACTCATCCCCACTACGCTATGTTCCACCACGACATCCCTCTCATCGTCCGCCGCGAGGACCCCTCCACGCTGCACTGGCTCAGCAGTCCCTCCTCGCCCGACTATGCCCACCCCAACGACCCCACGGTAGGCGACCAGCACCCCTGGGGCGTCTCCATGAACCCCGGCGGCGCCGACTGGTGGGACTACCGCACCTATGTGGACCGGTTCCCCAACGAGGGCGGTGTCATGGGCGCCAGCTCGCCGGCTACGCTGCGCCAGTTCCTCCCGACGGACCAGCAGCGTCCTTTCTCCGCGGCCTGGGTCCACCACGACAACCCCTTCGCGGCCCAGGACCGCGAGCCGGGCACTCTCGGACGCGCCTACAAGACCCTCGACCTCTGGGCGGGCCGCAACGCCCGCGAGATGAGCCTGGACGATTACGCCTTCCTCAGCGGTCTGTTGCAGGGGGAGGGTCTGGCCGAGTACATCAGCAACTACCGTCGCCGCATGTTCAGCAGCGCCTGCGCCTGCTTCTGGTCTTACAACGACTCCTGGCCGGTGACCAACGGCTGGACGATTGTGGACTACTATCTGCGTCGCAAGTTGTCCTTCTACCCGGTTCGCCGCGCCTTCCAGCCCCTGGCCGTGGTACTAGCTGAGGAGCACGGCCGGGTTCGGGTGTTCGGAGTCAATGACACCCCGCAAGACTGGAGCGGCGACCTGCGCTATGGTCTCTTCCTGACCACCGGCGGTATGCCTCGCGACGAGTGCCGGGCGGTCACACTGGCGGCCAATGCCTCCACTTTGCTGGCGGAGTTCCCTCGGAGCGAATGGGAGGAGCTGGGCACCACGCGCAGTGGTGCCTTCGCCGTGCTCACACAGGCGGGGACCCTGGTCGCCCAGCACCGGCTGTTTGTGGAGAGGTTCAAGGATCTGGAGATCGCGCCTCCCCAGGTCGAAACCTCCGTCGCTGGCGGGCTTGCCGTTTTCCGCTCGGAGGTGTTCGTCTGGGGCGTATGCCTGGACGTGGACGGCGAGACCCCCCTGGCCGACAACTGCTTTGACCTGCTCCCAGGGATCGCCTACCCGGTGCCCTGGTCTGCCGCTCAGCCACCGGTCATCTTGCGCACCGGCAGCGCCGAGTTGCACCTGTAGCCCTGGCCGACCGCCCCCCAACTCCTCCGCCTGCGTCCTCTCCCCAACGCGACACGGGAGAAAGGGACAGGAGAGTGAGGCACGACCGGGGCCGACGTAGCCTTCCCTTCCGGTCGCGAATCTGTGGCCCCAAGCCCGTTCCACAGGAGAACTGCTCATGCGCCGTACCCTACCCAGCCTCGTTCTGCTTCTCCTGGTCGTTCCCGTGCTGGCCCAGGATGCCCCTCCTCCCAAAGCCGTAGTGGATATCCCCGCCGGGGCCAATCCGGCCCAGATCGTCGGTCTGGCGGCCTTGCTCTCGCCCAACGCCGACCGGCTGGCGGGTCCTGGGCCCTGGACGCCGCCGGTAGGCGACCCCGCCAAGCTCACCAAAGCCGACTACCTCGAGACGCTCAAGCCCGACCTGGAGGCCATGGAGAACGTCTACGGCAAGGAGCCGGCCGAGCCCAAGCAGTATGCCTACGAGGCCATCCCCGTCTTCGCCGCCTTCTACCAGGCCACCCAGGACCCCAAGTACGTCAAGCTGCTGCTCAACACCTACAAGGAATACTGTGCCTTTGTAGAGCAGACGGAGATACCGGACGGTCTCGCGGAGATGGAAAAGGATCCTGACGGCCGTCCCCTGGTCAGCCGCTACTGGACGTACGCTTATGTCTACCTGACCCTCCCGCTGGAGACCCTCAAGGGCACCCCGGAGTACGACGAGATCAAAGCGATGATAGGCCGGGCGCTGTACAAGCGCGCCGAAGCCTGGCCGATCTACTGGGAGTGGGGACCTCAGAACCGCTCCATGGCCCCCGCCTTCTGGTATGAGATAGCGCTCAAGTGGAACCCCGATCCGCCCACCCCGAAGGCCGCCGAGCTGCGCGCCTATGCGGACGGCATCTGGAAGTCCTGGTGGGACTACCGCGACGTGGAGGAGGACTGCCCCAGCTACACCAGCATTGACTTGAGCGTCGCCGATCAGTGGGCGGTTCTGCGCGGGGTTAAGCCCTGGGAAGACCCCGACGCCCGCAACCTATGGACCTTCTACGGGCGGCTGATCGCCAACGACGGCAACTATCCCGCCTATGGGCACGCCGGGATGGTCGGCAACTACTTCATGGGGATGTACATGGCCGGCTTCGGCATCGCCCGCTGCCGCGATGGGCAGTGCCAGTGGGCCTCGCGCCGCGCTTTCTTCAACGGCCGCGACCGCATCCAGACGATGTGCGCCGGTATCGGCTCCATGAACTACGTCTACCTGGCCCTGGCCTACCTGATGGCCGATGACTCGGTCCCGGAAGTCCCCCCACAGGCCGGCCTTACGGTAGCCCAGCGTCGTTACCACCTGATGAACGACTTCAACCAGCGGACAGAGCGCTCCTCCTTCTTCACCCTGGAGAACCGCCCCGCCCCCAGCAAGCTCATCTTCCGCGCCGGACCGAAGGAGACCGACCAGTACATGCTGGTGGAAGCCGCGGGTATGGCTGGCCACAGCCCCATGTACAGCGGCGCGATCCTGCAGTACTCCGGCGACTACGCCTTCCACCTGATCTACGGGGTCACTCGCCTGGACAGCGACATGGAGCACCACAACAGCTTCACCCTGCGCGACCCGGCCGCCAACCGGCCCTGGCGCACGACGGCGGGCGCGGAGGACTACTCGGTCCCGGTCAGCGGCCAGACCCCGGAGGCCGGCTACGGCCGCATCCACCTACGCGAGTATCCGGGAGTCAACGTGGAGGAGGCCTGGGAGAAGGCCCGAGCCTGGGACGCCCGCGGCGGCGGGTGGCCTCCGCACCAGACCGCCGGCTACAAGCACTGGCCGGTCCGCCTGGATCGCTCTGTCCTCTTCGTCAACAACCAGTTCGCCGTGGTGCGCGACGTAATGACGCCGACCCTAACCGTCACCGCCCAGATCGGCCAGAACTGGGTAGTAGGCAACTTCGGCCCCACGGTCGGCTCCAACTGGGTCAATGTGTGGACCCGCAACCCGCTCTCCGGCTACTACTACGGAGCGAAGGTGGATGAGCAGGGCAATTTTACCGCCGGTCCCAGCAGCGCCCCTATCTACACGGCTCAGCGCGACCTGCTCATCTGGTTCACGCCCCGCGACGATGGCCTGATGCAGCTGGTGCAGGGGCCCGGCTACTCCTGGTACGGCAACTACTTCCACAACCTTCCCAACCGCGTCTGGTACCCGCGCACGGGCGACTGGGAAGCCGGCAAGCCGGTGGCCTTCACTACGGTGCTGCTGCCCCACGCTCCCATCGCGGATCCGGCCGAACTGGCGGAGCGGATCAGCCTGCTCCGCGACACCGGGGGCGTGACCGCCGTGCAAGTCAAAGACGGGGCGGGCGGCAGCCGCACCGTGGTGCTGAACTCCTCCGGCCGCGCCGTCACCGTCGGCGCTCTGACCACCGATGCTGAGGCGGTGCTCATCACCCGTGAGGCAGGGAAGAAGGCGACCCTCTCCGCCTGGCACGCCACCACCGTCAGGTACGAGGGCAAGGACCTGCACAAGTCCGACAAGCCGGGGGACGTCTACAAGACGCTGTAGGAGGAACCTGCCGATGCGCTCCTTTCTCGTGACGATGCTTGCCTTCCTCGTCGCGGCGTCGGCGCTCCTCGCCGCCGACTGGCCTTACCCGGCGGACCAGGTGGACGTGGTCAAGATTGCCCCCGGCCAGGACCCCCTGCAGATGGAAACCCTCAAGCCGCTCCTCGCCACCAATCAGCAGGAACGACTGGAGGGCAAGTGGGGCTATGTCCCACCCCCGGGCGATCCCTCCCAGGTCACCAGGGACGACTACATTCAGCTCGCCGAGACCTTTCCCGGCCTGTCCTACTACCTCGACACCTACACCAAGGACCCCACCAGGCCCAACGGCAACGCCTATGAGGCCATCCCCATCTTCGTCGCCAAGTACAAGCAGACCGGCGACCGCCAGTGGCTCGACTACACGGTCACCTGCGTCAAGCAGTACTGCCTCGCCACCGACGAGGAGATTAAGAACCTCAAGGGCGTGCCCGGCGCCGACGGCAACTGGTCTTCCTACTGGCGCTACGACCTGGCCTACGTCGTCATCCCTCTGCTCCAGCTCCAGGACACCCCCGAGTTCGCCGAGATGGCCCGCCTGCTGGGCCAGTCCTTCGGCAATCGCGCCAACGTCTGGCCCCTCGCTCCCTTCCGTGGGGCCTACAACATGGCGATTGACGCTGCCTTCTGGTACGAGATGGCAGTCAAGTGGAACCCGGATATCCCGCGGGCCAAGGAACTCAAAGACTATGCCGACGACATCTGGGCCTCCTGGGACCACGTCTGGGACACCGAAGAGGACGACCCCAACTACACCACCGGCGACATGATCGTCCTGCACGCCTGGTGCCTGCTCCGCGGGGAGAAGTGGTGGGACGGCCCCCGGCGCTCTACCCTCTGGCGCGACTACGCCGAGCAGGTAGGCAATGACGGTTCCTGGCCCGCCTACGGCGACGGCGGCAATGTCGGCCGCTTCTTCATCGCCCAGATGATCTCGGAGCTCAGTGCCACCTACCTGCGCGACGGCCGCTACAAGTGGTTCGCCCACCGCGCCTTCTGGAACGGCAAAGACCGCATCAAGCCCCTGTGCATCGGCATGGGCTACGCCCCGGTCATGTACTCCGCCCTGGCCTACCTCTTCGCCGACGACTCGATCCGGGAGATTCCCCCCTCCGCGGGCCTGGTGGCCACCACCCGCCACTGGCACGACCTGACGCCCTCCACCGTGCGCGCCGCCGGCGGCAAGTGGTTCGAGCAGAAGGACCGGGTCATCCCCTCCAAACTCATGTTCCGCGGCGGTAGCGACACCCTCAGCACGTACCTCCTCGTCCAGGCCAACCAGCAGAGCGGCCACGGCCACACCGACTCCAGCGCCGTGCTCGGCTATGGCGGAGACCTGGCCTACTACCTCAACTACGCCACCCTGCGCCTGGACAACTACATGGAGGCGCACAACCTGCTCGCACTGCGCGATCCGGCCCGGCCGGACCGCCCCTGGCCCGGTAATCCGGGCGGTCTGTACTGCACCGAGGAAGTCACGGTTCCCGTCCAGGGCGCCGCCTCCGACGCCTCCTACGCGCGGGTTCACGTGCGGGAGTACCCCGGCCAGCCGACTACCCCGGAACTGTGGGAAACGGTGAAGAACTGGAAGGGGAACTGGACGCTGGAGAGGGCCATCGGCTACAAGAACTGGCCGGTGCGCCTGGACCGCAGCGTCGTCTTCCTGCACGACCAGCCCGGCCTGCGCCAGTTCACCGTCGTGCGCGACGTGGTGACTCCCACCCTCGAGGTGCCCGCCATGCTGGGCCCCAACTGGACCTTCGGCGAGCTGGGACAGGCCGGGGCGAACTGGGTGAACGTCTGGATGCCGAAGATGCTTAACGGCTGGTTCGGCAGCCTGCAGAAGATGCCCGACGGCAGCCTCTACCGCCTGGCGCCCGTCACCACCGCCGCCCGCGACCTGCTCCTGTGGTTTGTCCCCCATAGCGAGGCGACCCTGCAAATCGAGAAGCTCAACCAGGATCGCAGCGGCTACGACTGCTACGTGCCGGAGAATAGCGACATCAACCTGCGGCTGCGGGCCTGGTACTGGCGCAACGGGACCTGGCCAGCGGGGAAGCCGGTCGCCTTCACCACCGTCCTGCTGCCCCACGAGCCCACCGCTGATGCGACCCCGCTGGCCGACAGCATCGAGCTTTTGACCGACAAGCCGGAGACCACCGTCCTGCGCGTCAAGGACGGCGACACCGAGCGTCTTATCATCCTCAACTCGGGGGGCAAGAGAATCAACGTGGGGTCAATCGTCTTTGAGGGGGAGGCGGCGGTGGTGACCTACCTGAAGGGAAAACGGACCCACTTCTCCGCCTGGGCGACCAAGCTCGTAGCCCTGGACGGTAAGCCTCTCTTCCGCAGCGAGAAGCCGGGGGAGGTAGACAAACAACTGTAGGCCGCGGCAGAGGGAGCGCAGGGGAGTGAGGCCCGCCCTACCCCCACTGTTCCACCAACCTCCCCAGCACCTCCGCTCCCTGTCGCATATCCTCCACCGCTATCTGCTCCTGGTTGGAGTGCGCATGCCGCAGGCTCCCCGGCCCGAACACCACCGTGGGGATGCCCAGCTGATTGTTGTAGAACCACGAGTCGCAGGAGGCTGTCATCGCCGTCACTTCCGTCTCCAGCCCCGCTGCCACGCAAGCCGCCTGCAGCGTCGTCACCAGCGGATGCCCCGGATCCAGCACGTGCGCGTCATGTCGGTACATAAAGTACAGGTCGCAGTTCTCGCGTACGTACTCGTCGCCTTCGTCCGCAATCGCCCCGCGCATCTCCTCGGCCACCTGCCGCCAGGTCTTGTTGGGCAGCAGCCCCAGGACGCCCTCCAGCACCGCCTGGCTGGGAGCCGTGGCCGGCCAGTCCCCCGCCCGCAGCCGCCCGAAGGTGATCGGCATGGGGTTCTCAAACTGGTCGAAGAACTGCAGGCCCCGGGAGGCCGCCAGCAGCCGGTCGTGGTACCCCTCCAGGATCTCCATCACTCGCACCGCCATTTTCAGGGCGCTCACCGTAGCCCCGGCCTGCCCGCTGTGTCCGGCCCGGCCCCGGCAGGTCACCCGGAACCACACCGCTCCGCGCACCGAAGCGAGAATCTTCCCCGCCGTCGGTTCCATGACCACGCACCCGTCCGCCTGCTCCCCGCGTCGGATCATCGCCAGGGTCCCGTTACCCCCTACCTCCTCCTCCACCACCAGGTGCGCGATCAGGTCCCCCGGCGGGGTCAGGCCCGCCTCCCGCATCGCCGCCAGCAGTAGCCACAGCGTCGCGATCTGCCCCTTGGCGTCACAGGCCCCGCGCCCGTAGATCACCCCGTGGCGCGCGTGCGGGTCAAACGGCCGCTCCTGCCCTTCTGAAGCCGGCACCACGTCGGCGTGGGTGTTGAAGAGCAGCGACTTTCCTCCCCGGCCCGGCACCCGTACCCGTACGTTGCAGCGCCCTTCGTAGCTCAGGCCCGGCACCGGATCCGAGTAATCCGGGTCCTTCGGTAGGTCCACCGGAAGGGGGATCCTCTCCACCTCCGAAGCGACCTCAGCAAAGCGCTCGGCGACGTACGCCAGCGCCTCTTGCTCCTTCCCCGGCGTAGAGGGGAAACGAATGAGATCGCAGAGGAACTCCTGCGCCGCAGGCAGGAGAGAGGTAAGGGCAGAGCTGAGATCCGACATGAAGATGGGGTCCTTTCGAAACGTAGGGGCGCGCTTCGCGGCGGACTCGCCGCGACACACGCTCGCTCGCCAACGTGACGATAACCGAACGGGCGGCCGTCGCGCTCGAACTCGAGAAAGCCGCCCCTACAGGTGCCTCAACACCTCTTCCATTATGTCCAGCGACTCGTGCGCCTCCGCTTCGCTGATCACCAGGGGCGGCGCCACCCGGATAACATTGCCGAAGACGCCCACCGAGCCCACCAGCAGCCCCCTCTGGGCCGCCTCGTCAATCACCCGCCGCGTCAGGTCCGGCGCCGGTTCCTTGGTCGCCTTGTCTTTGACCAGTTCCAACCCCATGACCAGGCCCTGCCCGCGTACATCCCCTAGGTGGGCGCACTGCTCCTGCATCTGCTGCAACCGCCCCTTCATCAGCGCCCCAATCCGCGCCGCGTTGCCCACCAAATCCTCCTGGGCGAAGATCTCCAGCACGGCGATCACCGCCGCCGACTGTAGCGGATTCCCCCCGTACGTGCTGGACATTTCCCCCGGCTTGAGCACGCCGATGACCTCCGCCTCCGCCATCAGCGCCGAGGCCGGCACCCCGCTGCCGATGCCCTTGCCGATGGCCATCAGGTGCGGCCGCAGATCCTCCCACTCCGCCGCATACATCTTTCCGGTCCGCCCGTAGGAGGACTGCACCTCGTCCAGGATGAAGACCAGCCCCCGCTCCCGCGCCCAGCTCTCCAGGCGCTTCAGCCACCCCTCCGGCGGGAAGATGAACCCCGCCGCTCCCTGATACGGCTCCACGATCACCCCCGCCAGGCTCCCGGTTGACGAGGCTCGCACCAGTTCCTCCAGCAGGTCAAAGCAGGCCATCCCGCACGACTCACACGTCAGTCCCAGCGGGCAGCGGTAGCAGTACGGATAGATCGCCTTGATGACCCCCGGCATCGTCGGCCCATATTGCCGCTTCGGTCCGGTGAGCCCGCCCACTCCGGCAGCCGCGTAGGTCCGCCCGTGAAAGCCGCCGGTGAAGGAAACAATCTCAAAGTTCCCCGTGTAGCGCTTGGCAATGCGGATGGCTCCCTCGATCGCCTCGCTACCCGTGGAGAGGAAGAAGGTTCGGTCCAGGTTGGGCGGCGTGGTCTCCACCATCATCTTGGCCGCCCGGATCCGCTCCGCCGTGGGGCACTCATAGTTATTCAGCAGCCGCCCCGCCTGGGTGCGCACCGCTTCCACCAGATGGGGATGGCAGTGCCCCACGTTGGTGACCAGCACCCCGGAGGTCCAGTCGAGGTACACATTCCCATCCACGTCGGTGACGACGCAGCCCGCGGCATGGTCCCAGACGACCGGGGCCTGGTACCCGACGCAGTTGGCCTCGTACTGGTGCCACTCGGCGAGTAGCGCGGCGCCTTTCGGCCCGGGCAGGGGAGTAGATACGTGTGTGATGCGAGACATGGTATAGGGTCAACTCCTGACACAGGTAGGGGCGCGTTCCGCGGCGTTCGCGCCGAGAGACGCGCCCGTTTACTTACTAAGCGCACGCCATGGCCCGGTCAACGCGCCGCAGTCGCTGCTACCCCGGCTTATTCACCCAACACCTCGGCCCTTCCCCGCGCAGAAACCGGTCTACGTCCTCCACGATGTTCTTGCGGATGGCCTGGTTGGCCTCTTCGCTGGCCCACGCCAAATGCGGGGAAAGCACCGCGTTCCCCAGCGGGAAGAGCGGGTAGGTAGTCGGCGGGGGCTCGACGTCATAGACGTCAATCGCCGCCCCGGCAATCTGCCCCTTCCGCAGCGCCTCGGCCAGCGCCTCGTGATCTACGATCGGCCCCCGCGAGGTGTTGATCAGATACGCCGTCGGCTTCATCATCGCCAGCGTGGCCGCGTTAATCATATGCCGCGTCTCCTCGTTCAGCGGCGTGTGGCAGGTGATGAAATCGCTATTGCGAAAGACCGTCTCGTGGTCTACCAGCTCTATCCCCAGCGCCTGACGCCGCCGCTCCGACAGGTAGGGGTCTACGATCAGCCAGTTGAAGCCAAACGACTGCAGCTTCTGATAGACCCGGCTGCCCACGCGCCCGCAGCCGATCAGGCCGACGGTCTTACCCGCCATCCGGTACAGGGGCATGATCTCGGAAAAGTCCCACTGGCCCGCCGCGCTGGACTGCTCCAGACACTTGCGTCCCGGAAACAGCTTCCGCGCACAGGCAAACAGCAAGGCAATAGCGTGCTCCGCGACTTCCTCGACGCAGTAGTCCGGCTGGTAGCCGAACATGATCCCCGCCTCGGTAAGGGCGTCCACGTCCACGTTGTCATAGCCGATGCCGTGCCGGATGACCAGCTTGACCTTCTCCCAGCGCGAGATCAGGTCGCGGTTGATCGGCGCCATGTTCACCAGGACGATATCGGCGTCCTTGGTGGCGGCGGCCAGCTCCTCCACCGGCGCAAACTTGAGCTGGTACGCGGCGAACTCCACTCCGCGCTTGCGCATTTCCTCGGCTTCCCACTCCAGGTCCGCCTCGATGTAGTCGGTCACAACGAACTTAATGCGGTCGGGCATATGATGGCTCCTTCGAGATAGACGCGGGACGCGAAACGCGAGTTACGAGGGGCTATCCCCTCCCTCAGAGCCTCGGCACCTCCTGCTCCTTTCCTCCCTCCTCCGCCGACACATATGCTGCGTAGATGGTGGCCGTGGTATCTATCGCCAGCTCCAGACCGCTCTGCGGCTGTCTCCCCGTCGCCATGCACTCCAGGAAGTCCTGCAGCTCCGCCTGGTAGCCCATGGTGAAGTACTCATCCGGCGCTACCGGCGACCACCCCTCCTTGGTACTGATCTTCTCCACCGTGTAGATGTCGGCGAAAGTCTCCCCGCGCGGGTTGAAAGTGTCCATCAGGTCGTTGGGATTCAGCCGGCATCTTGCCCGGTGGTTGTTGGCGAAGACCTCCACATAGTCATAGATACCGCCCAACACCAGCTCGCAGGTAATGACGTCAGCGACGGTGCCATCCTCAAAGACCACGTGCATCTGCCCGTAGTCCTCGATGTCGTGGTAGTCGGTCCGCAGAAACCCCTGGTCGTCATAGCCCGGCAGGCGGGTGATCTCGTGGACCCGCGCCGAGACGCTCACCGGGCGGAGCGGCCGCTTCAACCGGGTCAGCCCTTCTACCCGCTTGAGATACAGCAGCGCCCCCAGCGGATGGCAGCCTTTGCCGATCAGCGAGCCGCCCCCGGCAAAGCGCCAGATGCCGTACACCGCCGAGGCCGAGCCATTATGCGACTCCTCCCCGTACATGCGCAAGACCTGCGCCCCGGTCTTCTCCAAAATCTCCCGCTCCTTTTGCACCGCCGGGGCGTAGACGAAGTTCTCCGCATAGCCGCAGAGCACGCCCGCCTCGGCAACCGCCTCGGCCAGCGAGGCGAGTCGCTCCATGACCGTCTCCAGCATCGGCCGCTTCGGAGCCAGATCCCCCCGCCAGTCCTCGGACGGTACGACGGGCGCCTCGCCCGTCGCTCCGGGGAGAGGCCAAGCGTCGGCCGAGACCGGCAAGACGCCGGCGCCACCGAGATCGGCAGGGCCGAAGTAGCCGGTAAGCGGCTTCTCCACGATGACGTGCTTCCCCGCCTCCGCGGCCTGCAGCATCTGCTCATAGTGTGCAGAGGGCGGCGAGAGCACATCCAGCACGTCCACCTCCTCCAGCAGCGCCTCCACCGACTCGTAAGCCTGCAACCCGCGCTCGGCGGCGAACGCCTCCCGGCTCTCCGCCCGGAGCGAGGTCACTCCCAAAATCTCCAGCGGCACGCCATACACCCGCCGCAGGCACTCCACATGGTAGCGAGCCGCAAACCCGGCCCCCACGATTCCCACCTTCAGTGCTTTCATACGCTCTCGCTTCTGTCTCGATATCTCGGGGTACAAAACCCCACTATGCCCCGCTCTTCGCACTGGCCGAAACGTCCTCTCGGAACCTCCTCGACCCAGCCGCGAGTCGGCGACCGGCGCGGGGACAGGGGGCAGGAGGTGAGGCGATACTCCCCGCTGACCCCTTCAGTGCACGCCCAATTCAGCAGTGTAGCTTCGCGCCCGCCCCCCCGAATCCT